>BNJS01002534.1_pt1 | contig 60241 bp, 77 predicted proteins | sample 8540461 | NCBI WGS metagenome assembly BNJS01 (sample SAMD00202454, study PRJDB9452) | human saliva metagenome | isolation source: human saliva | place: Japan
AAATGACATAACGTTGAACAGACAGCTAACAGTAGCGACCATTACCGATTGGCTGACCGCAGTGGCACGTGGGCATAAAGTATAATATGGTGTGGGATAAGATGTGGGGATGCAACCTCTTTCTCAAACAAATGAAACAGAGGTGCAGTGTTGCTATTATCCTGCTTGAAGGCGGAGCCGTACGTAGCGCCTGCTAGATAATGCGACAGGTATATACGAAATCAGACTGGAGATGTGGACTGTCATGTTTGGCTGAGAGAACCAGAGAGAGCTGGTACGCATTGCCGACTCGTAGTGTGAGATTCGCCATATCAAAAACCGAGCGAGTGCCGATGATCGGTATTGGGTGAACGAAAGTGACTATGGATATTTCAAAGGTCGTTCCACTTGCCCGGACATGGATGAAGGTGCTGATGGACAACTTCTTGAAGAATAAGAAGTTTTCGACAGGCATTGAGAATGTGCAGCTCAAACGCCCGGCACGAAAGAAAGAGAGTGGGACTGATACGATGTAGACGGACGGCGACCATCTACCTGCAGAAACGGGGACATACGTTGTTCGGTACAAAGACAAGACAGTGAAGAGAATTGGTGGTGGGGTGAGCCGCTGAGCTTTTAAGTTTTAAGTTGATGAGTTTTGGTGTTTAAGTTCCTCCAAGCCCCCATAACTATAACTCACAAATTCACAGCTTGAGTTTATAAACTCGACAACCGTGAACAACTCGAATTTCAATGTAACTAAAAGTTGATAACCCTATTTATGAAATAGACGCGATAAAAAAGAATAACCCTTGTAGCCAACACTGATGTTGGCACGCAGCTGTTCGTGCACAATATACCAACCCCGTGTCTTAAAGATGCCCGACCCAAGCGTTGTACGCACCCGATAGCCAAATTCGTATGTTTATGCCACAGAGGGCGGTGGATCGTGTGCCTACTTATAAGTCGCGCGATCTCATCACACGAGCGATCGCGGGTTCGGCTTTCAATAGCTCAACTCGTCCCGCCTTTATAAAAGGTGGAAACATCTGGGCACCGACACTAACTATATCAATGGGCATACGTGTCTTTTACTATTCGATGGCCGAATGGGGAAGGAATGAAACTGCATCGGTGTAGCACGTCTTCTGCCTCGTGGAGGGTTTGTTGGATGACAGGGAAAACTCTTTACCAGCACTGAGATAGCGTAAAACAGCATCGATCCTGTTTTCAAGACGATGACGGCAAGAAGTACTCTTCTGGGTAGCTTTTCGCGGTGGGTATAGAATCTGCCATTGTTGTGCGCTGGGGCAGAAGTTTGTGATTGGTCCGAACCATAACTGATGCACCATGGCACGAGGCCACGATGATTGTGGAAGGCATGCGATGGATACGTATTATTATGCGGGATCGTTGGGCAATTGTTGCGAAGGACCAGCTGAAAACCTCAGAGTTTGGTGTCGAGAAGCAAAGACTTGCGTAGCCCATACGTTAATGAGCGTGGTAAGAAGATAATGGATGTGGGCGGTTCTGTACGAAAGTGTGCTGTCGGGCAACGACGCGTGGCAGGTCCCGCCATTGTTCGCAACTCGATAATCGACGATAACGGCGATTATTGGATGCTCATCACGGGTTTGATAAGAAGATATTGATGGTAGGAAACCCTTTCGTGGACAAAAGTGCTGGGATGCGATGGCTGGGCCCTATATAGGGGGCAGCGCATCCGTCGAAAGGGTAGGGCGAGTTACCCTTCTTTAAAGACGATACATCTAGCGGCATTGCTGATGTCGATGCTATGCCAGATACATACACCATTGCCCGTGGTGAGCAACATTATCAGATTTCAGCCCCGATAACTCCATCTTTACTTGGGAGCTCTACGCGATGAGCGGCGAAAAAGTAAAAGCAGGCAGAGCCATAAACACGCAAGACCTGTGGTTGAACGATGTGCCCGTGGGCATATAGTGAGGTAAAGGTGTGGGGAAACAGGGCAGTGTTAATCAGAGAAGTAATAGGTTCAGTAGAAACATCTTCTGCATTGGGGCAGCGTACCTGCCAAACGTGCAGCAGAACCATCTAATCCCACGCCCCATGGATCGTATAAGACATATATTTAAGCAAACGTAACTAGAAACTTAAAATAATATTTATCAAAACCAAGAACAATGAAAAGAACATCTTTTAAAACGCAGTTGTCTGAATGCGGCATTGATGATGCTGCTTTATTGCTGCTCGATAGCGTGCAGCAGAGGACAACAATCCCACCCTGAGCCCAAAGCCCGTGGGAGTGTATCAAGACCTGAAAGCCCAGCTAAACACATGGTTTTGGAGCAACGCGATGAACAACGCCTATAATGGATTGGTAGACGTTATCAACCAAGTAGACCCGGATACTGTGTTGTTGTGCGAGTTGCGTAACGACCTATTGTTGAAGAAAATCCCCGATGGCGACGGCGAACCATCATCGTCTGACAGCCAATCGTTAAAAACAAAGCACCAAAAAGACTACTATGGTAAGAATGTGGTACGTTTTGTTGGCGTATTGTCTGAAAGTACGAGATAAAGAACTTTAAGATGCTTCCCACACACCGACAACTAGTAGATAAAGGTAACGGTGGAAGTTCGCGGACAAGAAATGACCTTCTATTCAGCACACCTCGACTATAAGCATATGCGTATCTGCCACGAGGTTATAATAGTGGTCCCGACTGGTCGAAACTGGCCAATCCTATTACCGACAGCGAACGAATTATGAAAGACAACCGATTGAGTACGCGCGATGAGGCGATGGAAATGTTCTCGACGATGCCCAAGGCGAGATGGATAAGGGCGCACGTTGTCTTAGGTGGCGACTTTAACGAACCGTCTGACCCTGATTGGCAGACCAACGCAAGTTTGTACAGCTCATAACGGCGTAGTTGCCAATTAGGGATTGCTCTGCAATGTTGAGAAAGGCTGGTTTCGTAGACACCACTCGCGTAGAAATTCCCCAGCCCTGTTACGCATCTGGCTTCACTTTCCCTGCTGATACATAAGGATGCCAGCCTAAGCCAGCTGTCTTTCATCCCGAATACGACGAGCGTGACCGTATCGACTTTGTGTATTATAACAAGTCGCAACCTGTTGAATTGCTGAAAGCCGAACTAGTTGGACCATCTGGTCTCATCTGTTTGGCAAGCGCAGACCAACGATTCGAAAGATAGCCCTTTATCGAACCAACGGGAACTTAGCCCACTGATCATAAGGAAAACCTTACCACACTTAAAAGTTCGCGTGAAGAAATAGGCGCGGCATAAATGATTGAAAGACACATAGTTAACATTAAGACAAAACCACAATATGAAAAGGAATAAACCCACAATGAAGCATTGGTATATGCGCATCTTCATAGCCACTTTGTGTGGCAACATAACCTGCATGCGGCGACAAAAGACGAGGACAACACTCCGAGATACAACCCTAACAGTAGCCTGTAACCATCAGCCGTTTTACGCCTGCCGAGGGCACACGGCCAAGAAATGGTTATCTGTGGCCAAACTTCGGACTCTGACTCTACACAGGTAAACGTAACGATTGGTGGAAAGAAAGCCAAGCTAAGTTATGTAAAGGCCGACAGTGATGGCTGTATCGTGCCTTATTGGACTGAATCGGGACGGTTTGAAGTAGAGGTGAGGTGGCTCAACAATCAGCTAAAGGCCACTACAAAGTTTGCATACGCCAGTCCGTTGGTGGTGCGTACGCTGATTGGCTACCGTATAAAGCTGATGGCGACCGGGATGGAAGACGGCAAGTTTGGTACGGGTAAGGATGGCTCGGCCACTTTTGGCAAAGCAAGCTCGCCTGATGAAGTTCGACCCACAAAACCAAGACCATCTATATGTTGCATACGAAGATTTCGATTATAGCGGCTATGGTAGCGCAACTCTTCGACTTAAAGACAAAGACCGTTACCACCGTGATGCACGGCGGTAAGTGTTTCGAAGATGGCGCGCGTGCAATGAACTTTACGGCAAAGGGTGATGGTAGTTGCACCGACCGCGACGATGAGTGAGACCGATCTACCAGCGTGTGGATTGTTAAACGCAATGCCGACGGTAGCTTTACCGACGTTCTAAAACGAGGTGTTAGCCGCTTACAGCCAGCAACACTTGCGTAGTTCATCCGTCAACGGTGAACTATATTTCAACAGCTATGGTAACAATGCGATTTCTCCGTCTGAGATGACCAAATATATGCCAACGCAACGGAAACAACTCCCTTGGGACCCATATCTCACGGCAGTCATTGCGAGCAATCGTTCGCATTTGGTACCAGTCGCTGGGACTTTAACATCACCATCACTTACAGGCAGAGTACGCTTCGTAACAGCACTGAACCAACACAGCATCTATCGTATGGATTACGATGAGGCCACCAAACGCTTTCAAAGCAGCCTCATCTCGTCTCTGGACAGCTGGGTGTTAAGGTTGGAGCCGACGGCAAGGGAGATGGAACGTTGATGAATTTCCCCTATCAAGGCATATTTGTGAAGAACTCTGACTACGCGGCACAGCGGAAAGGAAGACGTTTATGACTTTTACTTCTGCGATTACGACAACTATAGGTACGTTACCTCGCACCCGATGGTCGTTCGTACTTTTGCGGGTGGCAGCAACGTCGGCCATGGGCGATGAAACACCTGGGGTCTGAAGATGGCGACCACGAGAAACGGCACGCTTTGGAAGTCCTACAGGCGTGCCTACGATGAGCGTACAGTGAGACATTTTCTAGTTTTCGACACTATTATAAGAGTGTGAGAACGATAAGCCGTTGAAAACACACCTTTTAAATCGAACGTGGTGTCGCGAGATCTTTTTTTGGCGGCATAAGCTAATCATAGCGATGCTACGGCGTTATTTCGTTTGGCGTCTTTCACGTAGAGACGGCATGGCCTGAATTAAATACCGTCAAGTCGTATTGACGATATTCACTGCATAAAAATAACAAAAGATAACGATCGAAACAAATAAAAGTCATTCTGCTGGGTTGAGCGTTTGTGGCGCACGTTTGGCACGTTACAAGCGCAAGGCTTGTCGATGTAGCGTGGCCTAAAACGCCAGGCAATCCGTCAGAAACACGTCAATTGCTAGCAACAAAGGACAGTCTGACGACAGACGGACCATTAGACGTGGTATCTTCGGACAACGAACAGATGGCGAAGACGAACTGCTGACGATTACGCTTTCGGCACGCGATAAAGGTGTCTTTCCACCTTGGCCAGTCTCAACCACGGATCTATCGTCTGGCGAAGCAGACGTTTTACATGCCAGGGTTTTTGTATCATCGCAACATGCGTCTCACCCTGAGGCTCCATCTTTCAAAACCAGCAAACATCGTATTTTAGGGAAGACCGCATGTCTACGCTAACCAGTGCTTTCAATCTCCACAATAGACAGGGCGTATCGGTATTACGCGTGCTAGATGAACCTTGCGACGTGCAGGTTCAGCTAACCACGGGTGAGATAATACTTCCTAGAGGCACATCCGTGGGTTATGCAGGGTTCGACGGTGAGGTAGACTACCGTGGCCTTTAAAGTTTGGCTATCCTTATAAAAGGGAAAACTCCCCACGACGGTACATCCGCAAGTTAACGCTCAGGACAGCAACCGCTTTTGCCAAGCTAGAAAAAGGTGAACAGCAAACCTGCACGTTGGCGCATACATCGCTATAAAGCCAATGATTTTCGGCAGCTTTGTCACGCAAGTGTGAGACAAAGAGTCGACCGCATGCAGCCCGACAACCCTTGAAAAGTGCCTACACGGGTGCAGAAGTAAAGACCGCCCTGAGCGATTACTTCCGCCATCTCGTTCGTAGACCGCTACCCATTGAAATACAATTCGGGGCTCTCACTGCGGGTTACACGACTGCCCTACCGGAAACAGAAATGCAGATAGGTTTCTGCGGACGGGTGCTGCTGTAATGCCTTCAACGAGATTAGAATACGGTTCAGAAGCAAAAGACGATGGGTTGGTTAATATGGGGACAAGCCATCTTCGACAGTTTCCTAATCATCGGATTTGGGGACGGTGGCTACCTGCACGACTTCGTAAACTTCCGCGATGGTTTCAAAAGAAAAGCATCCATTCCATTCGTCAGCAAAAGCGAGGCTGTGTATGCTGTACTACATGTATTTAAAATATGAGAAGAGCCACGGCGTCACCACGTAGAGTGGAGAGGCGCATACGTACCATTCTCGACAACTTCGTAACCTTAATAAAGACGATGGACACTTCGCCCGCAAGTTTAAATCTGATGGAACCGATGTCGACGCTTCGGGGTAGCACTCTTCGGCAACTCTGCATTGGTGATGGGGTGAAATACTTTCGGCAACAAGAACTATCTGCAGGCCGCTCGCCGAACGGTGAACTATTTGGAGAAGAACATTATCTCGCAAAGCTGACTATCTTCTCGTCTACGCTCGATGCCAATTGCGAAGACAAGGAAGCCGCCATCGCTGCCGTAACAGCCACCTATTATGCGGCCATGGTTACCAAGGAGAGGACGAAAACATGATATCGATCTGTGTAAGAAAGCACGCTACTTTGCCATCTCGTGGTATTACACTTTGGGATGTACCCTTCGCACCTGGGACAGATGACGGGTGAATTGGGGCTAAAACACGTGGATGAACGTTTTCGGTAGAAAACAACCAACCGCAGACGTGTTTGTTTTCCGAACTGCCCACTATCCTTAGTTGGCTGGCTCAGCAAACGGGCGAGCAACGTTTTAAGAGGCATGTGCGATGTCATTGCTTCTTCGCTCAGCCAGCTGTTGCCTGTTGCCAACAACCTTTGCGGTGGGTAGCAGGGCTTCACTCGAAGTGGTGCAGCATACCGCGGGATTACGGACACAACGCAGGATTTTATAACGATCATCTTTGCGCCTGGCTGGACAATTGCATCGCTTTGGGAACTGTATTCACCCAACCGCACAACGAATTTCTTGAAATAACTCCCACCGTTTTCAGTTTGTTTGAATAATTTCGTACCTTTACGCCACAAAACTAATGCAGATGAAAAATAAGATTGATGATAGTAGACGGCGTCTTCCGCTTGTCGGTATGACAAGCCAGAGCGCAATATCCTGTTCAGACATATCGGTGTAGAGTCGGGACTGTCGCAAAGCACCGTGCTCGCCATTTTACCAAGATCGAACAGGGCTGATGTGGGTTGGTACGAAATCGGGGACTTAACCGTTACGATGGCACCTGTATTTAAAGATGGTATTGCAGTTATCCTGATGGGCACAGTCTAGCAGTAGTTATATCAACGCGCTTTTATGAAGACGCGAACGGCCGAATAGGTAGGAACAGATGTGGCGTGTGGATTTACAGCCCGGTGACCGACTCTTTCAGCCGTTTCGACAAACGTAGTGCCGATGGGCGAAGCATCACCAACATGGTGAACGTGATAGCGAAGCGCGATAGATACATCACGCATCTAACGAGCAGGGCGTTCTTCTCGCCGCGATTTCGCCTCAATCATCTTCGCACTTCCGATTGAAAGGGTATCCAACGTTGCAGGTATGGCGATTGGTGAAACGGAGCAGTGTGGCTTGGACTTTTGGAGGCGGATTATACACCTACGACCGCCTTTCGCACGCTCACACCCTTCGCACACAAAGATGGGCAAACGCGCTGTTACAGGCAACATCGTTTCGGCCATACTTCCTTTGGGCAACGTACGCTATGCCACTGGCACCACCGACAGGGTTCGCTCATAGATGCTGCACGCCACAGTTTCGAACCCTAGTAGCGAGTATTGAAGGTAAGGAACTTTTGTGCGTAACCTTAACCTGAACCATCGAGGTATGGGCGGCAACCGAGCAAGTACATGCTGGTTTACAAACCTATACCCACGCCACGCAGCACTTTTCACCTCATAATCCCATGATCCTTTTCTCCATATCCGATAATCCAATATTGCCTCTGCAAAGACCGCGAAGGTGGGTTTGTGGGCTGGTTCTGCTTCGGCGGATTGAATTACCACCGCCATACATCCCGTTTTCGAACGTCTGTGCCGCAAGGTAGCGAAAACGGATCACGGACGACGCGTGCCAGAGATGGCTGTGGACAAAGCAAGGGAAAATATGGATAGGGACAGAAGACGGCGTTTGAACTGTAAGTGGAGCCCGACGGGCGGAAACGATTTGCCATATTGCAGCTAGTAATGGGTTCCCCAATGCATGGACTTGTGATGGACAGCAGAACCGTGGGTGGGCACGTTGCTTTCGGGTCTGAAAATCATCGACACCCGTACCCACCCAACTTATAAAAGGCGTTCAGGCCGACGGACGTCCAGCTGCTTCGCGATAACACCATCTTCAGCATGGCGCGTTCGCCAGGGCGTAATGTATTCGGCTAGCCATTCGTGGTCTATGCACCTGCGACCGCCAACACCCAAACCTTTGTCTACGATAGAAGCTGCTGCCACCCGTTCCTAAATCAATGATGTAAGTTTTCGATTCGCAGTGAAACCCAGTGGTTAGCCACAGACCAATGGTAGTCTTTATGCGGCATAATGGCCGATGGATGAGGACTTTCAGCAACTCAATCGGGACTTACATCGATAGGCCCTGAGCATATTCGAAGACAGCGAAGGAACTATCTGGTGCACAACGCAGGGCAGTGAGGTGTGCAGAGTTTAGCTTTCACCTCACCGTTTCAAACCCTTTCAGCAAAGGTGTCTTAACAGCACGTCGCTGCTTTCCGCATGGAAGAAGATCGGCGATGGCGTACTTTTGGCTCGGCTATGCTGGTTTTCGTACGCTACGATCCCCGCAGTGGCGACGTGCGCACTTATAACAACCGCACCGATGCTGCTCGACAAACCAGTTTTAACTACAACTCGTCGCTCATCGACAAAGCGTGGACGTATTTACTTTTGGAAGTCTTAGTGGCATTGTGCGCTTTTCGCCATCGGCCTTGAGAACAGCGTGTGCCCGACTTGTGGCTACCGATCTATATAGGCAACGAACACGTGGATAACTTTGCTAAGGACACACCTCTGGAACAAAACATCGTGTTTACTCGCAAAGCATCATTGGCCTATAACCAAATCTTTCAGGTTGCATGTTGTACTAAAGCTATTCAAGGCAGAAATTGGGCGCGTCAGAATACAAAACTCGAGGGTTTCGACAAAGGTTGGCAACCCGATGGGGCAGACTTCTTTATGACATATGCCACCTGCCTGCGCTGGTTCCTATCAGCTAATAGTGCGTATGAAAGACCAAAACGGAAAGGCTTATCCCGATGAGTGCAAGCTAGACATCGATGCGTCCGTTCTTCCTATTTCTTCTGGGCTAAAACTGTTTGTGATAGTTTTGCTCCAGTTTTAGTGTGGTTGATTTATGCGTTATTGGGAATCGCGTTCCGAAACGCGTCGCCAGTCAGGCCGTGGAAGCTTTCGAAACGCGTAAAGAACAGGAACTGTACCAGAAACGAGATACACTTCTTTTACCAACGTGGCGCACGAGATTCGCACACCGCTTACGCTGATTTTAGGTGCCATTGGAGAAACATTCTCGGCACGCAGAAGGTAAAGACAACGATGTGAAAGACGACCCTCAACATCATGTACGAGAATACGCGGAGGCTTACCGAATCTGATAAATCACAGCTGATGGATTTTCGCAAGGCAGAGAAAGACGGATCTGCGTCTGAACTTTCGAATATTGCACCTGACAGAAACTAGTTACCGATATATACAACCGTTTCTGCTCGGCTATGCGCGAAATCATCAATGCCACTTTATCTGCAAAAGGCAACAACCCGCATGGTTATGTTGACCACGAGGGCTACCAAGATTTGTCAGCAACCTGATTAATAATGCCGTGAAGTACTGCCTATCGTATATCTCGGTGACATTGAAGACCGACGATACGCAACTTTTTCCTACTCGTGGCCAACGATGGAACATCATACCCATGGACGTGCGTGAAAAGATATTCGAACCTTTCTTCCATATCGACACGGCTCAAACACTCTACATCGGGCACGGGCATTGGCTTTAGCCCTCGCTCGTTCGTGGCCGAACTGCACAATGGCCATCTGCGCATGGGCGATGAGGCCGATATGAAAGTGCTGTTTGTGCTTACTTTACCCTTGGTGCAAGATGTGCCCGTAAGGCTGGGAGGCAATGGGATAGGGATGTAACGCCTGCATGAAAGGCTCGAAATCGACAACCACACAGGCGCATGAGCCAAAGCCCCATACGCTGCTGCTTACGAGAGACAATGTGCAGATGTTGCGGTACGAAAAGCGGTGCTCAGAAAAGAGTACAACATCGTTACGGCCACCGATGGCGAAGAGGCTTTGCTGCAAATGGGAGCGTAACGACGTGAACCTTGTGGTTACCGACGTGATGATGAGCCCATGGATGGCATGGAACTGTCGATCGTATCAAATATCAACGTTAACCTTTCGCATATTCCTGTAATCATATTAACGGCTGTTACCTCTGAACGAGGTAAGATGGAGGAATGGAAAGTAGCGCGATCCTGTCAGAAACTTTCTCCATGATTTTCCTTTCACAAACCATGCACCCTGTTACGGCAGCGCGAGAAATAAAGAAAGTGTACGCCGCTTCGCCATTTGTTTCCGGCATCATCGTGCTCTATCAGTCCTGCCGATGCGCTGAGTTCTTGGAGAGGTTGAGCAGCGGCTGTACGCAAATATCAGTAACAGCGACTTTAATGTAGACCTCGGCGGCCGAGATGAACATGTCGATGACAGCTAACCAGCACAGTGTCATGTTGCGCACAGACAGTCGCCCAACAACTATATACGTATCGAAAGACTTAAAGCGGCAGCCGAGATGCTTAGAGCGGGCGATAAGAAAGTGAACGAAGTGTGTTACAGCGTAGGCTTTTTCGAGTCCAAGTTATTTCACCAAATGCGCTTTCTACGAACAGTTTGGCATTTTGCCCAAAAGAATCTTAATAAAGAACAATGAGACATTCAGTAAAACCCATCTTTACGGCGGCATGGTCCGCTAGCGTCGCTGTCAACTCCAGTGTCGTTGGCACTGAAACGTCAACTTACAGTAACCCGTGATGAGACATGAGTGCGCCCGACCCCAACAGTGATACGCGCCGAAGACGGTACATACTATCTACGCCACAGAAGATACGCGCAACGTGCCCATTTTACCGCTCTACCAACCTTGTGGACTGGAAGTAGGTGGGCTACGGCCTTTACCGACATTCGCGTCCCCAAATGGCTGCCCAGATGGTATTTGGGCGCGACATTCAGCGCGTTGGCGGTAAATACCGCATCTGTACTATTCTAAATCGGTATGGGGTGGGGAATGGGATGCTGGCATCGGCGTTGCTGTGAGCAATAGTCCTGCGGTCCCTTTGTCGACCGCGGCTGCATGTTTACAAGCAACAGATTGGCATCCAAAACTGTATCGATCCCTTTTATATCGAAGACGGGGTAAGAAATACCTTTTCTTCGGTTCGTTTCATGGCATTTACGGTGTAGAGTTGAGTGCCGATGGCTTGCATAGTAAAGCGAGAGGTGCTAAGCCACGTAAGGTTGCAGGAACGTTTGCGGAGGCAACTGCATCAGGCGGCGAGGAGGTATTATTACCCTTCGGGTCGGCGAGGCACTTTGTTTGTCGCGAGGGGCTCGCAGCACATACCGGTAACCATTGGCCGCTCTAAAAGTCTTTTTCGGACCTATACTGTAGACAAAGCTGACCAGCGTCTGCTCGACAACCATTACGATGTGTTGTTGGGTAAAGACGACAATGTGTTGACCGCGTACATAATGCAGGGAGCTGATTACCGACGACGCGGGTAACGACTATATGTTTTATCATGGCTGGGCATCCAACCCTCGATGATGGGCGGGTGGTGGCTCGACCGCATAGAGTGGGCTGATGGATGGCCCTTGTGCAGAAACGGGCACTCGAAGACGGGCACGCGCAACAGTGAAACAGGGTAGTCGTGGCGTGGCCACGCGTTCTGGGCTATATCCGAACGATTTCGAGGCCTATAGTCAATGGCAGGCAGCGCACACGCCTTTACACGTTGGTTAATAATAAAGGCATGGAGGTTTGCCCTAAACTTTGCGCGCGTATTGTCACATCGCGGTTCCCTGATAGGCGGCACACTGCGCGAGTGGTTTTAGGTTACGACAACATGCTCAATATGCCGACTATCAGCATTTCGGGTCGGATTTTTGCGCGGCAATCGGACGTTACGCCAACCGAATTAAACCAAGGACAACATCGTTGTAGACGGTAAACATTGCAGCCGCCCCGCAACAATTATGGACGGCATTGCCTGCACGGAGGCTTCGATTTGGGTTGGCAATATCATGTACGATGGCAACAGCCAACGACTCAACGGTGAAATGAGCCTGTCTCGCCCGATGGCGATAATGGTTTTCCTGGCACTGCTTCTGCCACAGTGCGTTATACGCTCACGGCTGACAACGCCATCGATATTAGATTACGAGGCCGCAACAGACAGAGAAAACGGTTATCAACATGACCAACCACTCGTACTTTAACCTCAACGAAACCCCTCGCAACATGGCGAGAACCAGTGTTTGTACATCAACGCCGACCGCCATACGCCTGACGGCACTACCCCATATGCCTACTGGCCAAATGCTGAGTTGCTGGTACGCCAATGGATTTTCCGCAAGCCTACGCCGTTGAGCAAAGACATCAACAACCAACGCTTTTGCGCGACGCGCAATGCACGTGGTTTCGACCATAACTGGTGCTGAATACTTTGGCACAACGGACGAGCCCGACGAACATGCTGCGAGCGCCTCGTTGTACAGTCCTCAAACGGAATTATGCTGCAGTGTTTACCAACGAACCTGGCATCACAGGTTTACACGGTAACTCTTCGATGCCTCTTTTGCTGGTGATGGCTATCGCTACCCCAAGTATCGGCCGTGCCTAGAAACGCAGCATTACCCTGATAGCCCTAATCTGTCCTGAATGGCTCGAGCGCATGGCTCGAACCTGGTAAAAGTATAGCAGCCACTGCGTGATAGCAGGTTTTCTGTCGAAAAAGGCTAAAGGTGAAAGAGGAAAAGGGTGAAAGGTGAAAGGTGAAAGGGCGCACAGAAGAAAAGATTAAAGGTGATTAAAAAGGTGAAAAGATTAAAAAGGTGAAAAGATTAAAGGTGAAAGATGGCGATGCCTCTGATGAACGAGTTGCTAGTATAACTAGAAAGCCCTAGTGGACCAGGAGGAGCTAGGTATAGCTAGAAAGACTGATAAGAATGCTGTCCCACATTTGTTAACGCCCACTTATTAACTGGTTCACTTTGAGTCAGCTTGTGATTGTTTGCTTTATTGGTGTATGAAACTTCACCGATAAACAAACAATCACAAGCTGTTTTATTTATTGCTGTCTGGTAAAACATTTCTTTTCTGGCCTACTGTTAGAGAGTAAGCAATAAAAATGATCATTCAATAGATACTCACGGTGCAGCTCTGCAAACTCACAAACTCACCAGAAAACTGCATTAAACACAACGCTGAGCTTCCACCTCACACCACCTCATAAACAAACTCTCACTATCTCCTTTGGAGTAGAATTCCTTTCTGTGTTTAGGGGAAAAACCTTTGGAGTGAGGGCTGGCAATTGGGCTAACTTTGCAAATGCAGGGAACAAAAGGCCAAAAAGGCTATCCCCAAAAGAGGCAGCCACAAGCTACACCCACACACAAAGAGGACACAGAGACCAAGACTGAGCTGGCTTCCAAAAGAATTAGAAATCGAGTTATAAACATCTTTTAAAAAGAAACCATCATGAAGAAAGCTGATGATAACCCTGCATTACTCTGCCGGCTTTTGCTTATCAGGCTGGGCGATGAGTTTCGAACAAGCGCGGCAACAAGCCTCTTCCTCACCGATAAGATGGCGTACGAGCTGAACCTGTCACCGACGACCAGTATGAGGCTGCTTACGAAATAAACCTCGATTACTTGCTTAGCATCGACCATTACGACGACCTCTACGGCATCTATTGGCGCAGACGCAACCAAGACTTGGGTTATATACTATACGATTGGCCTACAGGGCATACTGCCAGGCCAATTACTTCTACCGTCCTCTTTACTGACACGGGTTATTGGCGGTTCCGCTATACGCTCGCTATCCCTATCGCGACTATTATTACTCGGTCGCCCCGTATTTCTGGCACTACCCGCGGTAACAGCGGTTGGTATACGGGAGCAGCGGGTACAGCGCGGAAGGCAATTCGGCGAGGACGCAGCTATGGCATGCGCGATGGTTTCCAACGTGGCGACTATGGACGTGGATTTAGGTTTGGAGGCTTTCACCGATAACAGTTACGACAACTACGGCTATGGCTACGATGCACCACAAAGGTCTTTAGTCTGGTCGCGACTATGGCACGTACAGACTATCCCAGCCAGTCTGGGCGTTCAGGCAGCAGCCGTTACGGTTCAGGGCGCGATTATGGTTATGACGACAGCTGGAATGATGGCTACGAGCGTCAAAAGCAGCACGCGGGTACGGCTCGCAGAAACCGCGATTACGACGACAGCTATTTTGGAGGCGCACGTTATTTCAGCGGCTCTGATGCAAGTGGCTCTCTGAAGTGCCCAACAGCAAGTTCAGCCCTAGCTGTTCGCAAGGCTCACAGTCTCTCAACATCAGGACGTTCGTTTCGGTGAAACTGCAGCGGTTCGTCTTTCAACAACACCAACAAAGCGTAACGCCGTTTAATTCCACGTTCGCAGGTGGTTCTACACCAACATCAGGACGTTCGTTGCGGAGCGCCAACAGCGGCACAACATATACGCCACAACATAACAATACAAACTCCTCGAACACCAACTCTGGCGGTGCACTTGGGGGCGAATAAAAACAATTAGATGGGCGGGCTTTTGGCCATAGGCCCAGTATGTTAAGGGATCGGGAATGTAGTAGTCGACTAGATGTCGGCTTATTCTTCATCCCATAGCATAGCAAAAGTTAGTTGAATCTCAATCAGGTATAGCATTGAAAGCAAAGATTATTCGAAACAAAGAAAGAAAGAGGTTGTTAATGACAACACCACAAACACCAACAAAAAAAACAACAACAAACCAAACCCACCAAACAACGCCTTTTTTATGTGTTCATAATGCACACTAGGGGGACGACAGCAAAAACACTTACGTTGACCACCTTCCGCTGCGCCTCGTGAATAGTGCGAAATTTGAAGATTCTGTAGCACCTTAAACGAGCAAACACGCCCACCCCATTGGTGAGTGAGCGTTTGTTTTGACTTTTGTTTTGCTGGAGCGTACCGGTGGGCAAATGTGCCGTTTTCACCTGACTGTTACTTGCGTCCCTAAAGAAATGTTGTGGAGCTGGTGGGATCTGGAACCCACGTCCAAACAGGGAAACCATACGCTTTCTACACGCTTATTCCAGCTCTTCGGTTTTTCGTGCATTGGCAAGACCTGGACCACCAACCAATGCCTTATCCCCTAAAATTTCATTCGGCGAGGCGAGCCACACCAAACTATTTCCGATTTCTGCACCGCATATATCAGCTGGCTTCGGAACAACAGCTCGAGGCGATGTCTCGTTCCATCACCCAGTGACGGAACAGGCAAAACCTACTGTGCTTTCGTTGAGGCGGCGAGAGCGTACTTTCTTTCGCCAATTCATTGTTGACGACTGATTATGGGGCCAGCGACCACCACGCTCCGCGTGCTTACATACCATTTCATCCCGCCGTCGAAATCCAGTCAGCTGAGTGTTTGCCCGCGCGCAGCATTTAATAATGGTGCCTCAACACGTACTGAAACGGCGGCATACAAGGTATGCGATAATATTAGTGTTTGCAAAGTTAGAGAGGCGATATCACGTCAAATTTTTCACACAATATCGTTCTTTTCTTTCTCTGCTGGCGTATTTTCTGCGGCAGCTGTACAAACAAGGCACGCCTCGTTTTGAGAGACTAATCCCACGAAAAACAAGGCTGGCGCAGAAGGTAAGCGCGCGCTAATGCAGAAGCACAATAACAAGGCGCAGCATGCGCCGCCATGAAATAAAGCGGGACGAGGGTCTATCGCGAACACAATCAGCGTGGAAGCTCAACAACAGGCGAAAGAGCCACACGATGAAGAAGAAATTAGAATGGGCCATTCCGCAATTGGCGTTACGCATATATTAGATGTGTACGGGCCGAGAACATCAGCCCGTAAAGTGAAACAATGCCTACAATATACGTCCAGACGCAGGAAACCGGAGAATGAGAAGAGTATATACAGGACGAAGACAAGCGGCAAACTAACTCTACAGCATACCCACTTGTTTAGTGCCTTTTATGCGCCCTTCTGCTGCCAAAGACGAAGAGAAGACAATAGTTGTCGTGTTCTATCAAACTTTATCAGCAGCAAACGCGAGATTATCACCGTCCATTGCGCACATAGCTCATATCTCCAAGATGCAGGCATTTTTCACCATTGCAGGGATGGTGAAGAAGGCCAAGATGAAGTACGAAAAACTTGCATCCCATCAACGAGGCGCTTATCATTTGCTGCCTATTCCCAGCCCTCGCTTTTGGCTATCACGGGGTTTAATGCCTTCAGCACCATGTGTCTGGCAAAGGCCATAGTTGCCTGATAACCTGTATGCCGATGCCATGTGCGTTGAGCAGCGTTCCAAAGAAATGGTTACACCAGTCCGCTCCATAATTGCTTACGGCACGTGAAAGTGCCAACAAAGCTCCACCCAGCAAAGCCAAGCACCTTCATCAGGCCTTATCCCAATATCGCTTGATTCTATCTGCACTCTTCGTAATGCCTATGGCAATAAATGAGCGACACGCCATAAAGTAAAGAAAGGTAAGAAAGCCATCAGAGAAGCCGTGGGTGATAGGCTTTATCGCTCGACGAGATAGATGGTGACGCCAGGCGATACTGAGCTTCAATACCGAGTCGGCCACACCGAGAATGGCATAAAATTTCCATGTTCGCCGTGGGCGTTGGTAGACACTGCGCCGAGGCGCGCCGCCGCGAATGGTGCCGATAACGCTCACGATGAGACCTAGCAAACACAACTCTGGGCAGCGAAGGTGCGTTCGGGAGTAAGGTTGAGCACATACGCTAGAAACAGTACCCTACAACAAGTCGGCGAAACCACTGCATGACGCGGCACCAACGGATGAGTAGCAAGGCTATCACATTAAATATGCGTTTCTGCCTCAGCAGAGTCGTGCGCGCCTTCATGGTAGTTACTGAGGTAACGCTGTAGAGGCCGAAACAGACGCGCTGACAAAGCTCATCAAGGCTATAACGCCGCCAACGACGTTGAAAAATACCAAAATCGGATCTCGCCAAGCGTGTTGAGAACCAAACGCGTGGTATGCAGGATGACGAATATGGAGATGAGCATCCCGCGCACAGGAAACCCGGTATTTGTATTACCTCGTTTTGCGACTTCGCTGGCGTTGTTGCGTTGTTATGGGTTAGATACAGATGGTGTCTATCACCTTCTCGCACTTTGAAATGTGCCAGATAGTAGCGTTTGCCGTTCTCGCCCATCGCTGCAAAGCTGTGCTGGGCGAGACATCTCGCTAAAGCCTCAGCACATTCTCGCGGCGCCTGATAGTCCGATGCGGGTGCCGTAAGGCCACGTTCGGCGTTCAATCAACGTGCGGCATGCCGTTTTCTTTGCATCGAGAAACGATGGGCTTTGCCAAAGGCGCTGTACAGAGTGTGTTTTAGAAGGAATGGCAGAGAGCGAAGATGGGTTCGTCGCTAACGGCACTAGTTAGCGCGTCGGCTGCACGAGACGGCGAGGCATGTCTTCTAAAGGTATCGCCCCAGAAAATGCACTGATTGCCATTCAGTCCATAACGCCTTAACCTTACGTTGAGCCGCTTCGCGTTTTCGGCCATCGCCTACAACAGCAATGAATGTGTGCGCGTAGGCCTTTTGTTTCTGCTGCCATCACAACAGCATCGAAAATCTTGCGCCGCTGTCCAACGCTGCGGCAAACATACCAGCGCTACAGCCTGGCATCACTGCCTTGGCGTTTCTCGCCATTGATGAGCCCTTGTCGAGAAACAAGTCTTCGGCCCAATTGAGGGCATACACATACTTTGCGCGGAAGTTTCACTCTCTTCGACAGACTGGCTAGAAGTGCTGGCGACTGCAAGAACAAGGTATCCATCTCGGCATAGATTTGCCTAACCATCTTGGTGAGCCACTTCTGCGTCGCGGCCCAAGTTTCGCACTGTGGCCTCAACGCTCGGGCCAGAGGTCGGTAATCTAATACGAGGTGTTGACACGTTATGGCAGCGTTTTGAAAACCAAGCCTGCGTAAGGCCTGCAATATGGGCGATGTTCCCCAACAAAACGCCGATCGGCAGGTAAACGGTGAAAAAGTACGTACGCACGATGAGAGATGAACGAGAAGAAGTTGACAAAAGAGCCGAAGCTGCCACCTTTGCACGCGTGGAATGACGGGCACAAGCGTATCACGTCGGCGCAAATAACCGTTCGCGCTACGCATTGACTCGTACACTTAAAGATTGTGACGGAAAGGATAGCGTTTGGAAACACCGTAAGCACGGTTTACCTGCAATGTCCGCGCTCAACAAATCCCTTCACTGCAGATCGTTTACCTTAAAGTCTTCGGGATAAAAAGTATTGCGTAACGACAACAATCTTCATCCGGCTGTCATGGGATAATCGCTGCGTAGAGCGAGGCACGCCCGTCCATCCACCGTTTAAGCTCGTGAGCATCTGCTTGTACGAGGGCACATCGTAGGCTAAACGTTGCGAGCGATGCCAGCTGCTCTTGTCCACGCCGTTCTTATCAGCAGCACCCGATTTCGATGGCCTTGTGCCTGTATTTCAAAGAGTTGCAAAAGGTCGAACTTGTTTATGCCTTCGCCATTGCTCATGGCACAAGCCCAGTTATGTTTTTGTATCCCGTAATCAATGACCTTAGCCAATTCAGGTGTGGTTACTCCGCCCCAAATGGCCCGTTTTACGCCCATACATTGCTTTTCTTGCGCATGAACCAGGTGGAACAAGCCCTCGCCATTGGCTTTTAGTTCGAGCACCCTAGTATGGTGCGCAACGTAAGGTGATGGTCGTCCACAATCTCGCCCAAGGCCTTGCTGCGCCCACAGCGTATCGTCGGCATCTTTAAAAGTCGTCCTCGGTGTAGTCGCCTTTCTCGCCCAGAAAATACGCAATCTGTGCTGATGTGTATCAGCTGCTCCCACTTCGTCGTCGGTGCTTTCAGGCGATGGGGCAGAGCGACGTGTATATGATGCGCGCGCAGGGTCTTTCTTGGCCCCTGCCCAGTCAAAAATTGCACCAGTGCAATTTAAGATGATGTCGGGCTTTTGCGCCTTTACCACCTCTACCGCATCGTTCCAGTTGTTCGGCTGTCCACCACGATGCGTTGTCGGGCGTTATGCGCCCAGTTCTAAACGTCGATCTACGTACACATAGCGTCCTGTTTCCTCGAATAACAGTGGTAGAGCAACATGGCCAGCCATTCCGTTGCGCCCGCAGTAGAATTTTCTTCATGTCCATTATTATGCTTTGTGCCTTACGTGCGGTTTTTGATACAATCGGTGTGCGACAGGGGTCTTCTAACCACCTTCGTGATACGTTGTCAGCGGCATGGTCGGATGGGTGTATGCTGCTTTGCTTTCCAGCATGTTGTGCCGCGACCACTTCTATGGCATCGAGTACCGCTGCTGTTTAAAGCCCGCTCGTAACCACCGTTGCCTCGTCGTCACCCTCGCCTTTCGTGCGCTTGCTAATGCTGGTGATGGCAGGGAAATTCATGATGACGACTCTTCGGTGTGTGTTCCGCTATCCGAGATAACGCAGTGCGGCGTTGTTGCAGCTCGTTGTAGTCCATAAAACCAAATGGTTTCCATAAACTCGATAATGATTTTCGTTGGCTTAAAACCCTATGCTTTCAAGCTGCGCGTTCGGGGATGTGTGGAAACGATAACCCGCTTGTTGCACTTCCTTTTGCGTAATGGCGTTGGAGCGATTGCAGCAAATCTCGTCAAGATTTTCAGGCGGAGGTCTACATTCTCTTCCCTATGTAAAGCACTGACGATGAAATACCCGCTCGGCGCGCAGGTTTTCTTTTTCAAGAATGTTGGATTGCCTCAATCTTGGCAGCGCCAGCAGGCCAGCACCCTCGGTCATGAGCGAACCAGTTTTGATAATGGTTTCCGGGCCTTATGCCTCTGATATGAGGTAACGCCGAGCATGTTCCGGACAGCGGCATGTTGATGTCGCTGGGTGATCTACAATCTTTCGGTTCACTTCTTCGGGCACGTTGGTCAGAAACAGCGGTTTCTGCCTCCATGTGGAAGATGGGAATCTTTCTTTTTAGCCGATATAACGGCCATGCAGCCATTAGTGTCGTGCCATATAGACACGGCATCGGGCTTTACGGTGCAACAGCCTCATCGGTTTTTCTTCACCACGTTGGCAATGGCTTTTGTGTGGCAGTCTGTCCCTGCGGCATCCAGGAAAATAGTCGGGCTTTCTCAACTCCAGCTCTTTAAGAATATCTCATTGAGTTCTAGTAATCAAAGTTTTGCCCGCAGTATGTACCAAGGTCTGCTGGGTATATTTGTCTCAGTTCGGCAATAACCCTGCTCAGCTTAATTATTTCGGGGCGAGTGCCCACGATGGTCATTATCTTCATTTGTGTTTAGTTTAGGACTTTGCTGGTTACTCACTTCTTATTTCTTTTGTTTTCTGTCGTGGTTCCAAGCCAAGGTCTTCCCCTGTAAAGCCTGACTTCATCAACAACGTTTCCATCTCTTCACCGATAGCTGGTGCGTGTTATGCGAGTTGTAATCCTCTGAAACGGATATGGCCTCGTTGCCTTCGGTAAAAACTTATCGTAGTTCAAGTCGCGCGTATCAACGGGAATGCGGAAGTATCTGCCCATGTCTACCGCCCTAACCATCTCTTCGCGTGTAACCAACGTTTCTGAAAGCTTTTCGCCATGACGTGTGCCAATAACCTTAATGGGTGTTTGCAGATACTTAGGGTCTACCTCTGCATATACCTTTCTTAGTGCATGCGCAAGCACGTCAAGGGTTGCCGCAGGTGCTTTTTGCACAAAGAGGTCGCCATTCTTGGCATTGGTAAAGGCATAAATAACCAAGTCTACGGCATCGTCTAGGGTCATCATAAAGCGCGTCATATTCGGGTCGGTAATGGTAATGGGGTTTCCTGCAACCATCTGTTCTACCCAAAGCGGTACCACCGACCCCCTGCTGGCCATCACATTGCCATATCTTGTGCAGCAAACCGTGGTTTTAGAGGTTTCGCCCAACTCCCTACCCTTAACACAAACAACCTTTTCCATCAGTGCTTTGCTCATGCCCATAGCATTGACGGGATGAGCCGCCTTATCGGTAGACAGCACCACAACCCTACTAACGCCATGCTCTATGGCCGAAAGTAGTACGTTGTTTGTACCTAGTATGTTGGTATGAACAGCCTCTATGGGAAAAAATTCGCACGAAGGAACTTGTTTTAAGGCAGCTGCACTAAACACATAATCCACCCCTTGCATGGCAACATCAACGCTCTGCTTGTCGCGAACGTTACCAATATAGTATTTCACTTTGGGATTTTGCAGGGTGTGTCGCATGTCGTCTTGCTTTTTTTCATCGCGCGAGAAGATGCGTATTTCCTTTATGTCAGAGTCTAGGAACCTGCGTAGAACGGCGTTTCCAAACGAACCCGTGCCACCAGTTATCAGTAAGGTTTTATCTTTAAATACAGACATAATACATATTATATATACTTATATTGAAGTCGTCTTGCCTTTTTATTTTCTATAAATTAAGAGGTGCTATCTCTGTGTTGATAAAAACGAAATACTCTCCCTTTCATGTACAAAAGTTCTTGACAAAGATACGATAAAATGATAAATACACCATTTTATACGTGGTAAAACATGGATATACCCCAAAACAGAGGCAAACTTATAAATCGACTCACGCACAAAACTCACCAAGTAGCCAACACATAAACCTACCAACACACCCACTCCTTCACTCACGAGTACCTCATTTTGTCTTGTTTTCAGCATAAATTTTAACATTGTGAGTGCCTTTGAAATCACCAATCGTCCATTCGACCGCAAAAATCGATTCTCGCGAGGTTTGTTTAGGTGCTAAAGAAGATGGTTGTTAATCGTCATGCAAAATGAATGTACGATGTATAAAACCGCTAATTTGCACCTACTTTTGAGCTGTTTACAGCAAAAATGTTTATGCAATATGCTGCAAAACGCACTGCATTTTGAATTGCTAAACAGCAAAGCCATTTTGAGGTGCAAAACGCAAGCCATTTAATGTGCAAAACACGAGGCATTTTGGTGCTAAACGCAAGGCAAAAACGCTGCAAAACGCAAGCAGAAACGCATAAAAATACGCATCAAAGCGATAGAAAACCCTTTCGAACCATTAAAAACAGGGCTCAAAAGGGGTAAAACATACATCAAAAGTGGGGTTTTGGCGGCTAAAAAGCAGGAAATTTAGGTGAGAAAAAGACGAATCAACAACCAAATAGAAAGGTAAAAATGCAGCTAAATGCGGATAATTTTCTCGAAAAGAAGACAAAATGAGGAAGGCATAAGGCCGCAATTTTCTTGCTAAAAGCATACATTTTGGCCATTATTTTCCGCTAGAAGGGTTGGTCAGAAGTGTGCGTTTTGTAAAGTTTTATGGTAAGTTTAGTGAGTTGTTAAGTTTGTGAGGTTGTGAGTTGATAAATTTGGGAGTTGGTGAGGTTGGTGAGTTGAGTGAGGTTATGAGGTTGTGAGTTTACGAGTTGGTGAGTTGGTGAGGTTGTGAGTTGGTGAGTTGGTGAGTTGGTGAGTTGGTGCCACTTTTCGAGATATAACCACAATTATGCACTTACAGATGGTTCTGAATTTTAAATCTCATCGCACCTTTATCAAGTACTTCGCACAGAGCGAAAGCCTTATCGTGTATGCTTAAAACATAAGTTCGTTGCAAAGTTATGCCTTGACATACATTACAGCTTCATTGCAAGATATTGAAAAGAATATCCCAAGAATTGTTTTCTTCTGGCTTAAACAAGGGGTATCTGATACGCATGTTACATCTCCGTTCTATTGCATTCTTCCACCCTGCTACATCATCCTTTGCAACGTATTCAACCCCTTCATAGCCATCAGGGTGCCTCGCATGAGCATGAGGCTTCGTCGCTAGCAATGATGGGAAGACCATACGAGGCGGCCTCGACAAAGGGGGTAGCCCCAGGTTTCTAACCAGCTGGGAAAAACCAAGGCGTGGGCATGCTGGTACATACTTTGTAAGTGAGTATGCGAAACCAAGCCTAAGAATTCTATATTGGAAGAAAGCCCATTGTCTTCAATCTGCCGTTGAAGAACTTTGTTAATACCCTCTCTTAAAGTGAAATGTAGTTTAATTTGGGACACCATTTCAGGTTTTTCGCGTTGAAGTTCAATAAGTGCTTGTAGCAATATCGCGTGGTTTTTGTAGCAGAAATCTGTTGCAGGATAAATAAAATGGTAGTACTTGCTATCAAACAGTTGTGTGTATTGTTTTTCGTCACCATTTTCTTTTAATATCGTTGGACGTATAACATGTATTTGCTGCTCTGGTATTCTAAAACGCCTGACAAACATTCTTTTTATAAAGTTAGCCTGCACAACCACAAGCACGTCTCTTTTTAAGAGTAGACGAAGATAATGCGGATACAGCGATGTATAGAAAAAGAGTGTACGTTCGTTACGTTTAAACAGGATTCCAACAGACCTCTATCAACGACAGCGCACTGTGAAAATACGCAATCTGCTTGGCATTGGTACCCCTCACACAAGTGTTTTGAAAAGAAAGGATCCAGTCTGGGCTTATTCCCAATTGCTTGGTCAAGCATCGAAATCCAAAAAAATCGAAGAAAACACGACGCAGCCCACGTGTATTTACTACCACATATTGTACCTGTGGGATGTTAGGTTGTGGCATTGAGGGTCTACGAACACAAAAAGTGGTCGTTATCGATTCTTGTTGCAAGCTGTTCTATGAATTGTTTGTAAATGACCAACGCACCTGATGCGCGTGACGCTGTTGCTATAACGAAAACATTCATGGGATAACATGTTTTAATTTATTCTTTAACGAGTTCGTGCTTTGAGCTTTTGTAAACAAACTGCCGTATTCTTCTTGCCTTGTCTTCTAAATTTATTAAGTATCTTATCATACAATCTTTAATTTTTCGCTTTCTACTGTTAACATTGTCCTTTCCCTACTGATTGTTTATTCATCTATTTTGCTGCAAGAGAAGTCTTTATCTGCATAACCCGTCCAGCTATGCCGCTTTTTGCTTGCCTACACACAGATTGGCTTTACTTATTTAGAAAGTGGCGTTAAGCAAGTAAAGGACAAGATGGTCGTATGTATAATTCTCCATAAAGTGCCGATAAACCTTGTCAGCAATTTCATGTCGTTCAGTTGGGTGTGCAAGATAATATCTCAGCTTGTCTATCCCCTCATCAATGCTTCTGAAACTGACTAACTCAGGGTCGACGGGTAATAAGTCCTTTAGAATAGGCCGATAGTCAGACAATTGAAAAGCCCCACAACCGTTAACTTCAAAGAAACGATTGTTTACGGATTCTATCTCTGCATAGTGCATTTGATTAAAAACAACCTTTGCACCAAAAAGTGATTTTGCTTTCTCGTTTCCTGAAAGGTATCGGTTCTGATATGCGGCACTCAGTCTTGAGTCAAAAAAACGATTTGGTTTTGTTCCATAGACCTGAAGGCTAATCCCTGATTTAATAACTTCGTCACAACATTCGAGATCGATAAGGGTATATTGTGCCGTAAGTCATCACATCGACTTGTGCCTTCTCTGCTGCAACTTTAGAGATTTCAGGTTTCGTGTGAACGCGTGGATTAAAGGCTTCATGATACAATTTTACCTTCAACTTCATATTATCTTGCATGAACCGAACAATATAGGGATCTTTTGTGAAATACAAATCATAGTCGGAAGCAAAAATTTGTTGATACTCAAAAGTGGTTAGAGCATCAGGGTTAACTTGTATTACCATACACTTGCAATTTGCTTTGAGATAACTTACGAAGCAAGGATGGATGAAACGATACACGCAGATAACGAGATTAGGTTGCATGGCAGACACTTTCTGAGCATATTTAAGAAAAAGTTTCTTATCGTAAGTATCGCTGTATCGGCGTGCAAGATTGTCGATAACATTTCCATATCTTCCCTTAACCCACGCCCCGTCCAACGGATCGACAATTGAACAAAGGTGTCCTGCATGGATAAATGCATCATGTAGATGGTATTCCATCGAATCAAATGCGCAGAACCCATAATAATGACATTCATAAGTTGTTTTTATATTCCTTGATATATCTCTTGATATTGAGTTACAATTCTTTCAACATTGAAACGCTGTACGTTCTGCAAGCCTTGTGCGATGCAGTTTTCTCTAAACCTTGGATTGGTTATGACGTTACAGAATGCAGCGTGCATGTTTTCTACCGAAGTAGGGTCTACTAAACATGCGCCTTTGCCTGCTATCTCGCACATAGGGGTTAGAAGGAAGTAACCACTGCTCGCCCAGTGGCTTGGGCCTCAATGATGGGCATCCCGAAACCTTCGAAGATGGAAGGAAACGAAACTAAGTCGCGTGACGATAGCAATCCAACAGTTCGTCGTCGCTAATGTTCACCTTATTTTCATAGCTCACGCCATGCTCTTGCAATTGTTGCTTGGCAGCATCGCTCAGTGCGCCCACTATTAACAGCTTGCAGTTTATGCCTTTCAAGGCCAATGCTACACGTTCGAGGTTCTTGTTCCAGCCCGTCCCGATGTGTAATATCGTGGGGCAGTGCTCGTCAAACACTTTTGGCGCAGGGGTAAAGAGTGGGTCTATGGGGTTATGCACCGTGAATACCTTGCTGGGATTGAGCCACGGGAAGGCAGAAAGCAACTCGGCCTTCGTGGTTTCGGATATGCAGGTAATTCTGCCAACACGCCGAAGCGGCCAATCGAACCATAGCTTTCGCCACAAATACTTTCTTTATGGGTTGCCTCCAAGCCTCAAAGTAACGAGGTCGTGTATGGTGAGCACCGTGTTGCGGGCGGGCAGGGCCAAGGCCAAGTAGTGCAAGTCGCCCGTTATGTGGTTTATTCCTCTGCGATTTCTGTTTTTGTAAGCCCACCACAGGTTGCGCAAGATGCTCCAAGGCAACGCCCTATAATCGGGTGCCGATATGCCAATTGCGCGCTTGGGGCCGAGGGCTTGCACGATGGGCGAGAACACTCGGTGCATGCTAAACCCCGCTTTCTTGTTTCTGAAAAAGAAAGTTATGTGCTGGTTATTATTGGTCTTGTCGTGCATAATTGGTGTTGATAAATATTCCCTTATAGGGTTCAAAATAGTCTGTTCCTTCTCCATAGTTCAAAAAGCCCTTGCTAATGTTTATCCAACAATAGGCGGTTAGGGTGAACATGATGGCCAACTTGCCGTAGTTGGGGCGGAAAAGCGTGAGCACGTATGGAACAATGAATATCTCCATCAAGTTGTAATACAACAGGGCACGGCTTACGAACACTTGCAACATGGTGCCGTTGAACAGCACATAGAAGATGGAACCGAGGAAGTAGAGGTTGAAAAAGGTGTAATACAATTTCGACTTATGCTCTACATACTTGTCGAAAAATCATCAGCAAAGCTATCCATATCAGCTTTCTGAACAATGAAAAGAGCGTGGAGACGACAGAGACGTCGTAATTAAAATTCATGTATGTGTCCATTCTTTTCAAGTCGTCTTCGCTACTTACAAATACGGAGAGCAGCGGAGCCACCTTGTTTACGATACCCGACATCGAGATGAGTATGGCTATGCCCAACACGGCGATGAGGTATTTGTTGCTAATTTTGCGCGAAAGGAACAGGGCGAAGATACATACGACGGCAGACTTGTGGAAGAAACAGGCCAAGACCACGCACAGAAAGAATGCCCAACGCCCTGTCTTTGACGAGGAAAAAGAAAGCCGAAGGCGTAGATGGCCAATGCCAGAAACTGCCTGTTGGTGCCCTACGTGAGGAACAATCACCATATAAAGCAGCAACAAAGAGACAAAGGAGAGGTGGACAACTTAAACACGGCATAGAACATCAAGGTGTAGAACACCAGGGCATGAATGATGAGGTAAGCCGTGTAATTGTCTCGTTACCACACGTATCGGCAATCATAAACAAGTAATAACCCACCCTCAAAAGCGGTTCGGTTATGCTGAAATCTACCAGCAGCTTGTCGAAATATCCTAGTATAAGGAATCCAGTCGCAACCTGTTTCCAACGAAAACCATCGTGAAATATCAAGAATGCGTAGCAGATGAAGGCAAAAGAGCATTCTGTATTTCTTAACCGTATCTTGATTGAACACTTCAAGATAGGCGAACACGGAGAGAAAAGGGGTGGCAAACAAATGCACATCGTTGGATTTGTTGGGCGTTATTCTTCTTAGCGTCTTGGATAAGTACGTGGATGCTGGTAGTACGATAGCATAAGAACATAAAGCCCCAAAAACGATGGTCATACGCTTTGGCCCATCCTTCTTCAACGGCACCGTTGCGGGCTGTATCTGCGTAAAGGCGGGTGTGCGTTCTGCACTTTGGCACGTGCCATCTGCAACTGCTGACTTGTTTGGTTGTAGATGTTGTATCGCAGTTGCATCTCGTTTTTCAAGCCTCGTCTTGCTTGGCCTTGAACGATTGAGAACGAGATCGGTGTTGGCATCCGAGTAATTACCGAACGTTTGCTGTGCCTTTAATGTACTGCGCCTTGCCTCGGAGAACAGCTTTTGCGAGTAGGCCAAGTCGTTACGAGCCTTCTTGGTTCTGGTAATTGGTTACATACTGCTGCATCTTAGTCTGCACGGTGTCTGCAAGCGAGGCGAGAGATTAGCGCATCCTGTGCCGTTACAGATATGGTAATGATGTTCGTTTTCTTATCTACGCTGCACGTCACCATGTTCTCCACTGGTGCAATACTCCTCTTGTTCTTCCGTCAAGCGAAAGTTATTCACCTTATCTGAGCCTCACCTGAGCCCTTGGAAGAGAACAACCCCAAAATGCCTTGCAACATTTTGTCCCACCAAGGCACCTTTTGGTGCGAGAGCAGATAGTTGTAAAGGGGCATTTCTTTTACTTCTCCGTCCAAAGAAGTAACTTTCACGTTAAACATGCTCGTGAGAAAAGGGGTGGAATTGATGATTTGCGGATATATTTCAGGGTATATGGCGTCTACGGAACTGCCGCCTTTACCCAGATTTACGCCCACCATAGACGCGATGTCGCTTAGGCTTTCGGACATGCTGCTACTGTTGGATATTTCAGGAGCGAGTACAACTTTTGTCTTATAGGTCTTGGGTATGCTGAAAGCCACCACAGCCCCAACCACGAGGCGATGCCGCACGATAGCCCAAACAATCGTTTGTTCTTCCAGAGCGTCTTCATGATAGCCAAAAGGTCTATCTTGTCTTTTGCATTATTCTCCATTGCCGATATACTTTACTTTATCAAATTAGCAATAGTGGCTATCAGCGTGGCAAGACCGGCCATAGTTGTACCTACGGAGAGCCATTGGGTAAGTGTCTTGCCATTGTTTTCGGGCTTAGTGGGCACCACTATCTCGCAACCGGGAAGTATTTTCGCGTTATGCCCCACGCGTGCCACGGTTCCATTCATATATATAATATAGGTGTTGCTCTTCTTAGAGCGGTTTCAAAAGCCACCCTGCTTTGATTGATGTACCATGCAGGGCGGCGGCCTTTCTCGTAGGCCACCGTATTGGGATACATCACGTTTCCGCTAATCTTCACTGTTCCGTTGTATTCGGGCACGATAAAGTTTATCGCCTTCGCGCAACACAAGGTCGGCGTCGCCACCCTGGTTCTGCCAATGCCTTTTCCAGTCTCGATACCCACATAACTAGGTGTCGCCAAGGTCTCAGGCGTTTCTTTTCCACCGAGTCTTTCTTGCCACTTTGCATCTCGGCCAAGCGCAAAACGGTTTCCATGCGTAGCCGTTCATCGGGCGTGATGCGGCGTTCTAGTCGCGCACCGCGAACATAAGCCAAGTCGGTTACGCCGCCAGCCCGCTAATGGCATCGCTAAGACGTTCGTTCTTGCTCGTAAGCGTATAGGTTCCTGCGAACATCACCTGACCTTGCACGGCGATATTCTTCTGTACATTGTAGCCGGGGCTCTTTCGTACATACACCTCGTCGAAGGGTTGCAGCGTAAATCCTGTTTCTCCGTCTACCACAAACCCGTCTTTAAGGGCAAAGGTATAGGTACGCGAGATGACCGAGTCGGTACTCAGAGCCTTAGGGTTGACGATGCGCCGAGCCACATCCACCTTAGTAGTAGATGCCGACTCTCTCAGTCCGCCCGCTTGCAGAACCAAGTCTTCTAGTGTTTCGTTGGCGGCATACTTGTATATGCCAGGATACATCACCTCGCCATGTATGGTTACGGTTTGTTGTTGCATCATCTCGCCCTTTGTGGGAACAAACAGCACGTCGTTCTTTTGTAGGGGAATGTCGGCCACCTTGCCGCTCATAATTCCTTCAATGTCAACGGGTATCACCTCCAAAGTGCGGTCGGGGCGCATGCGATGCATCACGGCGCGTGCCGTAAAAGCCTCTTCGGTGATGCCTTCGGCATGTTCAATCAGCGTGCGAACGCTGTTGATAGAGCCGCCAACCTGGTACATGCCAGGGCGGAACACGGCTCCTTTCACTTCGGCCATATTCGAGAAACGTGGCAAAATGGAGTCGACACTAACCGAATCTTCATCGGCTAAGTGGAAGGTATTAAGGTCGAACTCGTCTACATTAAACACCGAATACTGCGCCCTGTCTTTTCTCACCAGCCTAACGGTCTTGGTATAGGCATCGCCCGTAAAGCCGCCAGCGTATTTCAGCAGCGTTCCCACACTCTCGTTACGTTTCATTTCGTAGAACATGGGGCGTTTCACCTTACCCGTAATGTTCACCAAACAGTCGTATGCGCCAACCACAACCACGTCGTTGTCGGCCAATCGCACGTTACCCGTTAGTTTGCCGTTCAATATATAGTCGTAGATGTCTACCACCGTTACCAGCTTGTTTTGCCGATACACCTTGATGTTACGCAGCGTTCCTAAGTCGTTTATGCCGCCAGCCATGTATAAGGCGTGGAAAACCGATGCAAAAGCCGATAGCGTATAGGTACCAGGCTGTTTCACTTCGCCCATCACGTTCACCATGATGGTGCGCGTTTGACCCACAGTTAAGCGCACACGCGAACTGCTATAACGCGCCCCCAGCGTAGAACGCAGGCGCGCGTTGGCCTCGGCCACGGTAAGTCCACTCACCTGTACAGGCCCGAAACCTTCAATAATCACGTCGCCATCGGGCGAAATAGTAGTCTGTTCCGACTTCTGCGATGCGCCATAGATGTCGATATTAACCGCATCGCCAGGTCCCAGACGATAATTTTGGGGTGTGGCGATATTCATGTTGGGTTCAAACGACAGGTCTTTGCGATTGAAGATGTCGCGCCCGAACACTTTCTTAGGCATCTTGCCCACGTATATTTTCAGTTTCTCACGGTCTCGTTGTGTGGCCGAGTCGGGCAAAAACTCGTCCAACTCTTGCTGCATCAGCCTATGTTCGGCCGTGTTGCGTTGTTTTGTTGGCAGGTCGCGCTCTTCTTGTAGCGCGCCTTTCACCATCATATTGTTTTTCTCGTTCTTCTCTTCTTTCTTGTTTTCGCCGTTGTTCTTTCGCATACGGCCGTCTTCAAGCTTGCTTTCCTTGTCAGTGCTATTGCTCACTTGCCCTAGTCCCTTATCTTTGACCACACGTTCGTATGCTTTCTTAACGCGCCTTATCTGCTGAATATCTCACGCCGCGCTGCATCAGCTTGGTTACTATTTGGGTCTGCGAGGGTGCCTGCCTCGTGCTCTTTTAAAGTACAAATTGCATCACTTGAGAGTCGGTCATAGACGATTGCGCCCTTAGCCCAAGCGAGCAAAGGGTCATCAGCAGCACAAGTAAAAGACTTCTTTTCATCTCCCGTTTTTATATTTTACTTCATAAGCAAGTGGTCGTGCCTTGGCGTCACACATATATATAATAATGCGTGCTCCCATTTTCGGCTGCCACTGCAACGTATTTTTGTTTGTCCTAATTGTAAAAGCTCTTTGGCTTGCTTCTATCTGTATTGGCTAGTGCATAGCCTTTATTTAAACTCGTTATGAGGTGTTTTATTGCATACCCCACTCATAAAAAATGTTTGTCTGGCGTTTCTTACTACTTACAGATAACCGTCAAGGCACTTGCCTTGTACTTTTCGCAGACAATGCAAAGGTACGAATAAAAAGTTGCTTTCCTATTCCTTAACCTGCATTTTTGCATTTGTCGCAACGTCTATACACAGGCCATGGGCCTAAAACTTAACGAAATGCAACCTACATTTGCGCGAACTTAGAACCATCCGCGAAGTAGTTAGGTTATCAATCTTGAAATGTTCGTTAAGGCTGTTTACACCATAATGCAGTAGGATTTCTGTATTTTCTAATGGTTTGTCCCCATTCTCGCGGTCGTAAAGATAGGGTTCCGAAAAGCAACAAGCTGTCGCCCCTGCCTTTCAAAAGCGCAACAAACATTTGCTTATTTTCCCGTCTACGTCTCTCAGTTCAAGCAATTTGTGTTGAATGGCCCCAAAACAGGCGCTACCCTGCATCGTATTTACGCCGCCTGTGCCAATGCTATCTATCTGTTGCAAACGCCAATATCCGTCTAGTTTCTTGTTGCGCGACGTTTCAACTCGCAACCGCAACAAGGCCAGCACCATCAATGCCATGCCAACAAATTGCATCAAGCCCTTACGCTTGCATGTCTCCGTATTCTCGTGTCATGTTGTTTGTCTTACCTTTCATTTAAACAGCCCTTTCTTTTGCCACGGTTAGCTGTACGCCCCACTTGTTACACAATATCCGTCCCATGTCTGCGCTCACTGCGGCAGCCACATTCCAGTCGTTACGCAGTTCGTACTTGCCTTCTAGCATCAGGCTAACGTTATGTTCTTTCTTCTCGAAGGGGTCAGAATAAGTGCCAAGTCCATTTTGATAAGTGGCAAGGAAACGATAACTCAATTCGTCTGTGGGCTTTCCGCCGATGCCAAGATGCCAAGCCACAAAGCGGTTGTTGGCCACATTGATGTTGCCATTGGTGTTATAAATGGGCGAACGATAAAGCGGATTGCCCACTACCTGCCCCCAATGCTGCCAGCCCGTATAGATGTAGTGGTTGTAATAATTGTCTTGTCCGCCCAAGTGGTCGGCAATGGTGTTGGTGTGGTCGTGGTAGATAGGGCCGCTTTGGTACTTGGTGTAAAGGTATTCAAGCACCACATCGGTAATCCATCGCCCGTATTTAAAGTTCAGTTCCGCAGCGATCCAGTCTTTAAGGTCGTAAACAAAAAGCGGCGTTTCTTTTTCTGCAACCACTCGTCGCCCGTACCATATCCGTCATAGTCTAGTTGCAACATCGACGAATGGTCTTTGCAGCACTTGTCGGCATAAACAGAAAACGCCATGTGTCTGCATCGTAGTTCACCCGTGCCAACCATGCGCCGTTGGTTGCCTTCGGCATTTTGGTAGTTGTTTCGCCAACATCGGCACCACCCGCAAGAAAGCCTTTACAAAACGGATTTGCAGACCTGTTCTGCCACGGATAACCCTCACCGTGCCATCGTCTAACGGTTCATAAGACGTGCCGCCAGGTGGATGTCCATTTCCAACCCCAACTCTAACGACAGAGGCGCGAACCGTTCAGGTTGCCAATCATAAACATAGCCTGCCTTACCGTGGTAAAGCACATTCTCTGTATATAGGTGTTGCTGGCCTGTAAAACGTTTCTCGCCAATTGTCGTCGGTTGTTTTTCCGTATGCCACGTGGCGCTGAGGTGCAAACCATCCATTGCCAAAGGGCAGTGTCCACTAATCTCGTAAAAGCCAAACGCACCTGCGAACGGGCGTGCATTGATGCCAAGCAACTGCGAACCACTGCTCAAAGCATTGTTTTTCAATTCCATGTCGTGGCGTTTTGCTGCCGATGGTGAGTGTAGCATGCAGCCAACGAGCCTGCACAAAGCGCCTGGTCTCACCACTATTCTGCTAGTGAAACCTTGCGTTAGTGCCACATTCAGCCCATAACCTAACTCCCCACCCTGCGAACAGAGTCGGTGGTTTGCGCGGACGTTCGATGTCGGCAGCAAATATCCGTTGGTCATCTCCAACGAACTTAGTCCGTGTTTGTTAGCGTTTAGCTAGGGTGTTTGTCCGTTCGATTGCGTGGCTTTGCACCCTCAACGCTATATCCCAACCCCCTGCCAGCTTTTATCTTTCCGTGTACGTCTCCTTCGCGTTATGCCTGTGCCTGCATTGTGAAGGCAGGCACCATACACGCCCAAAGGAAAGCGGTAAAATAATGTTTCATACTTTCTAAGTAACGCAAGACGTTTAATATTATTTTATATCTCTTGCGTTTTCTTGCCTAATTTAGTTTTTCAGATGCAGCTACAACTCGCCCCAAAAACAAGCTTTTCGAGTTTCGTTAAACACAAATCTACATCCCCTTCGCAGCTTTTATATGCGCCATAAAAACCACTAACACAAAACCTATAACCTCACTCTCATAACATGCACATCCCTAAGAACAATTACAGAATGGCAAGGGCAAAGAAAACGTTTGAAGTTCCCAAAAAACAAAACAATGAACGCATGTATATGCTTATACCCCACCCTTTCGATCACCATACAGCGTTAAAATGAAGAAAAAGTCTGGCCTTTTGTTGTGTTTTTAGAAAATAATCAACTAAATTTGCAGCATCGGTATAGAAAGCCGATACAGTCTTTACCTTGTCGCACAGATGCCTCAATCTAAAAGAAGACATCACGCCCTTGGCCTAGCTAAAAATGAATTCACATAACTAAAAACCACATTACCATGCCTGAACAATTCTCGCTTTACGTAATTATCGGCATTGCCGCTATTATCCTCGTGCTTTTCCTATTCGCGTCGTATGTCAAGGCGCCGCCCTCGTATGCTTACATCATATCGGGTCTTAGCCGCGAACCACGTGTGCTCATTGGTTCTGGAGGTTTCCGCATTCCATTCTTCGAGCGACTCGACCGCGTGTACCTAGGACAGATAACGGTGGACATTAAAACCGAAGAGAGCGTGCCAACAACCGACTTTATCAACGTTGATGTCGATGCGGTGGCCAAAATCAGAGTAACACCAAACGCAGAAGGTACACGCCTGGCTGCCAAAAACTTCCTCAACATGACGCCCATGATGATTGCCGAACAGCTGCAAGACTCGCTGCAAGGCAACATGCGTGAAATTATCGGTACGCTAGACCTGCGCTCGCTAAACACCGACCGCGATGGTTTTTCGGACCAGGTGATGCAGAAGGCACAACACGACATGGCCAAATTGGGTATCGAAATCATTTCGTGCAACATACAGAACGTTACCGACAAGGAAGGTCTGATACACGATTTGGGTGCCGACAATACCGCCAAGATTAAGAAAGACGCATCGATTAACCGCGCTATCGCCGAACGCGACGTGAAGATACAAGTGGCCCATGCCGACAAAGACGCCAACGACGCACGCGTGGATGCCGACACGGCCATTGCGATGAAGAACAACGACTTGGCCTTGAAACGTGCCGAACTAAAACGACAGGCCGACACGGCGCAGGCCGATGCCGATGCCGCATACTCCATCCAACAGCAGGAACAGCAGAAAACCATCAACATTAAGACGGTTGAGGCTGAGATTGAAAAGACCAAACGCCAACAAATTCTTTCGCAAGAACAAATCGTTATCCGCCAAAACGAGCTGTCTGCCGAAGTGGAAAAACGTGCTGATGCGGAGAAATATCAAGTGCAGAAGAATGCAGAGGCCGACTTGGAACAGCGTAAGCGTATAGCCGAGGCACAACGTTACGAGGCCGAACAGCAGGCTATGGCCCAAAACGCCGCATCGGATGCCACGCGCTATAAGCTGGAGCAAGAGGCACAAGGTATCAAGGCCAAAGGCGAGGCCGAGGCCTATGCCATCTTGAAGAAGGGTGAGGCCGAAGCACAAGCGATGGACAAGAAGGCCGAAGCCTATAAGAAGTATAACAATGCTGCCGTTGCCCAGATGATGATTGAGGTGTTGCCACAGATTGTAGAGAATGTGGCCAAACCCATCAGTGCAATTAAAGACGTTAACATTTACAGCGGCGATGGCAATGGCATCAGCGCCATGAGCGGCAATGTGCCTGTGGCCATCAAGCAAGCGTTCGACGTATTGAAGTCGGCAACTGGCGTAGAGCATGGCCGACATCATGAAGACTGGTTCGATACAGGCCAAGACAACGAGGAACATCAACCTCAATGGTGAGGCACAAGAAGTGGTAGACGGATTGAAAGATTAACCATCACCACATTCCTTTCTTTCTTTTCTGAAAGTTGACAGCTTTTTGTTTCCAACTTTCAAAAAGAACGTTTTTGTTGAATAAGTCGGTGAGTTTATAAGTCCATGAGTTAGTGAGTTCATGAGTCTATGAGTTGGTGAGTTGGTGAGTTTGTGAGTTTGTGAGTTCAGTGAGTTGGTGAGTTCATGAGTTGGTGAGTTGGTGAGTTTGTGAGCTTATGAGTTGGTGAGTTTGTGAGTTTATGAGTTCATAAGTTCATGAGTCTATAAGTTAAAAATACAACAAACTTTACAAAACACACACTATTGGACAACCCCTTCTAGCGAAAATAATGGCCAAAATGTGGGCTTTTAGCAAGAAATTGCAGCCTTACGCGCCCCTCCTTTTGTCTCCTTTTGAGAAAACCATCTGCATTTAGCACCATTTAGCCTTTCTAGTTGCTTGCCGATTCGTCTTTTTCTCAACCCCAAATTCCTGCTTTTAGCCGCTAAAACCCCACTTTTTATGTATCGTTTTGCCTCTTTTGAGCCTCTTTTTGTTAATGGTTCGAAAGGGTTTTGTCTACCCTTCGATGTGTATTTTTATGCGTTCCGACTTGCGTGTTGCAGCATTTCGCCTTGCATTTAGCACCAAAACGCCTTTCATTTAGCGCCAAAACGGCTTGCGTTTTGCACCAAAATAGCCTGCGTTTTGCACCAAAATGCAGTGCGTTTAGCAGCATATTGCCCAGTATTTTGCTGCAAACAGCCCAAAAGCTGGTGCAAATTGCAGTTTTATGCAATGCAAATTCATATTGCCTGCATTAACAACCATCCTCTTTTAGCATCGAAACCAACTTTCGCGAGAATTGATTATTTGCGTCCCGAGCTGACGATTGGTGGATTGCAAGGGCACTCACAATGTTAAAATTTGCGCCGAAAATATTACAAACTAAATCATTGATAAGTTGACGAGTTGACAAGTTAACGAATTAACGAGATAATGAGATAACAAGATAACGAGACAACAAGATAACAAGATAACGAGATAACGAGATAACAAGATAACGAGATAACAAGATAACGAGATAATGAGAGAACAAGAGAACGAGATAACAAGTTAATAGGCGCAGCCATTTTTTCACCTTTTCACCCTTTCACCTTTTAAAAGCCATTTTTCACCCTTTCACCCCTTTCACCTTTTAAAAGCCATTTTTTTCACCCTTTCACCCTTTTCACCCTTTTCACCTTTAAAAGCCATTTTTTTCACCTTTTTCACCTTTTTCACCCTTTTCACCTTTAAAAGTCATCATTCGTTGGAAAAATCACCCCAATTCAGCTTGTCAATGTCGGCTATTTCAGACAGTTTGATAAGCTTTTTACGCCTTATTTTGCTCTTAGTCACCTTAAAACGTTCCTCCTTTCCATCATCGTCTGCGTTAAGATTCTCTTCGTACACCCCTTTGTGCGTGTAGAGAAATTGATGTCTAAGTTATAATAAGTAACACACCTAATGCAACGATTATGGTTATAACCAATCAACTCAAAATCGTTGTTTTGGTATCTAAAAATATAGTTCCAACACCCATATCTACCATGTGCAAAATAAATATGTAATGTGTTTTTTATGATATACAACTCAAGTTCGGGTGCATCATAAATGCCTCCGTCCTCGTTTTCGGAAGAAAAACAAGTGTCGTTCCTTAATATCTGCTCGTAACCATTCTTACGTTTAAAGAGGATGATAAGTCCGCGGCGATTGCGATCGAGCCGACCGCGGTTTTCATCATCCACCCATTTACTTTTATCGGTTCCCTTTATCATCAGCACCACGTCGGGCTTACCGTCTTTATTAAGGTCGCCCTTGTATTGTTGAAAAAGCGTATATCCTTTGGGAACAAACTCCTTAGGGTCTTTTTTCAACCCCATTTTGGGTGCTGTGGCAAGCCTCTCGCTGTTTTGCACGAGGCCTTGTTTGGGCATTGTGGCCTTTTAAACTTTTCGCTTTTTCGCTTGCTTGCAGCCCATTGTAAAGACCGCAATTAGCAATAAATGATATTTCCTTAACATAACAATCGAGCATCAATCATCCTTTGGTAAATCCAAATCAAGTTCGTCGAAGTCGGTTATCTCCGACAGTTTGATGAGGTTTTTCCGCTTAAATTTAATTGTTTTCACCTTAAATTTCTCTTCCGCCTCATCATCGTCTGCGTTAATATTCTCTTTATATACACAGGTACGTGTAGAGAAATTAACATCCGTGATATTAATAACAACTGGTCCGCGATCGTAACTACCAAAATAGCCAATGAGTTCGAAATCATTATTTTTGTATCTAAAAATGTATTGCCAATAGCCATATCGCCCATGAGCATAATGCAAGATCAAAGTGTTTTTGTTTATCTCCAAACTTAATTCGGGTGCGTAATACACACCGCCATCCTCGTTTTTCGGAAGAAAAACACTCATCGTTCTTGGCTATCAACTCGTATCCGCCATCGCGTTTAAAAAGGATGATAAGTCCGCGGCGATTGCGATCGAGCCGTCCGCGATATTCATCATCCACCCACTTGCTCTCCTCGGTTCCCTTTATCATCAGCACCACGTCGGGCTTACCGTCTTTATTAAGGTCGCCTTCGCATCGAGAAAACAAAATCATACCCTTTCGGGAATAAATGCCAAAGGGTTGGTCTCCAAGTTTGTTTTTGGCCACAACCACGGGTTTCACACTTGCTTGCACGGTGTCTTTTGTCGGCATAGTGTCTTTTCCCACTTTCGTTTTTCGCTTGCTTGCAGCCCATCATCAAGACCACAACAAATAATAGGTAGAACGTTCGTTGCATAACTGAGGTTAGGTAATTGGTTGTTTTAAACGCGGTGGTAAGGGTAAACGCCACTTGTAATTACACTTTATAGTGACAGAAAAGATGGCCCTTAGTGCTATACGCACGATGCACTTAACATCCCCCATCCATGCAAAGTTAATATATTTCTTTGTTTTTTACGTTTCAAATCCACATTCTTTTTATCTTCACCGCATAACGATTGTCTAAGCCACTTTATATAAAGGCTGCCGAGCATGTCTTCATATGGTTTTCCAACAGCGTAAATTGAAATGTTTTCTGTATTACAAATAAGCCAAAAACGGCATTATGAGGCCACCTTCCCAGCAAGCCTCCTCCATCATTGTCGGCTCTGCACCACCGCATAAGTCTAGGCCTAATCCTGTAAAATAATATAAAATTAACGCTTTAAATTTGCTTTCACATGCAATATAATCGCAAGAACAGAGTTTACTACAATATAAAGACTGACAACTATGATGATGATGAATGAGGCATTGCCAATAATCATTGCTTTTTCTACTAAGCGTGTGTTTCGGGTTCGTTTTCATCCCTGGAATACTGAATTTCTGCAAGGAGAAGAACATCTACGACATACCTAACCAACGAAAGGTGCACAAAACATTGGTGCCCCGATTGGGCGGTTTGGCGTTCGTTCCTGCCATAACCTTGTCGATAATAGTAGCTGTTGGCGTAATGAGCGTTGGCTTTACCGAACCAAAGATACAAGTAAGCCTATGGAGCATGGCATTCTTGGCCAGTTTGTTGCTGGTTTTATGCCACAGGCGTTGTAGACGATCTCATTGGGCTTAACGCACACGTGAAGTTTGCTGTGCAAGTGATTACAGCTTGCGCACTACCCCTGTGTGGTCTTTACGTAAACAACCTTTATGGCTTTATGGGCGTTCACGAAGTGCCTTATTGGCTGGGATTTCCCCTCACTGTATTCATCATCGTGTTTATAGACAACGCCATGAACCTCATTGATGGTATCGACGGGTTGGCCGCAGGCTTGTCTATACTAGCCCTTTTGGGCTTTCTGTTCGTCTTCGGCAATGCACAACTTATACCATACGCCGTTATCGTGGCCTCGGCTATCGGCATACTGATACCCTACATGCGCTTTAACATCTGGGGTAAAGCCGAACAAAACCGCAAGATTTTCATGGGCGATTCGGGTAGCCTAACGCTAGGTTTCATCCTCGGTTTCCTCTTTGTGAAGTCGGCCATGCACAATCCACCGCTCATGGCAGCATCTCCCGAACGCTTTGTACTGGCTTACAGCTTGCTTGTTGTGCCAGTTTTCGATGTGGTTCGGGTTGTTTTTGCATAGGCTCCGCACCCGTCGGCCCTTGTTCTCTGCCGACAAAAATCACATTCACCATAAGCTAATGCGCTTGGGTATGACCCAGCATCAAGCCCTCATATTTATCCTTGGGTTTGCCATTGCCTATGTTGCCATGAACCTTTTGCTCTTCCCCCTAGTCTCGATAACGGGTATCGTACTGATAGATGTGGCCACTTTCACCCTCTTTCAACTTTTGCTTACTCGCAAGGTAGAACGAAAAGAATTGAAGATTGCAGCATGAAAAGACTGTTCGACCTCATCGTTTCGGCTCTTTGCCCTCGTGATTTTTCTCACCGCTTATCTTGCTTTTGTGCCATCGCCATAAGACTGAGACGATGGCCTACCTGTTATCTATACGCAAGAGCGTATCGGGCGTAAAGGAAAGCCTTTCTTTATCTATAAGTTCAGAACGATGCGCATGGATGCCGAAGAAAATGGCCCCTATGGTACTGGAAGTAGATGGCGACGACCGACTTACACGTGTGGGTAAGTTTCTTCGCGAGCATCATCTCGACGAGTTGCCGCAGCTTTGGAACGTGTTTAAGGGCGATATGTCTTTCATTGGACCACGCCCCGAACGCCGTTTTTACATCGAACAGATTATGGCAAAAGATGCTCGTTACGAACAACTTTACGCCTTACGCCCAGGTGTAACGTCGTATGCCACGCTATATAACGGTTATGCCGACAGCATCGAAAAGATGCTTAAACGCCTGGAACTCGACTTATACTATCTGCAAAACCGCTCTTGGTGGATGGACACGCGCATTTTAGCCTGCACGTTCTTTAAGATTGCGGGCGGTAAGAAATTTTAGTTTCCTCTCCTCGGCAGCCCTCCTCGGTTTCATCTGCCAGCCATCCTTTGTTTCGTCCGCAAACTTCCATCGGCTTAGTAGGCCACAACTAATTCCAAATAAGTAGCATACTAACTAGCAACCAGCACATTCCCCACCCATCTTCTTTGTTACAAGAACATCTCGCGGCAAAACTCCATTTTATTTTGCCTGCAAATAAGATTGAAAAATCGTAACTTTGCAATTACACAACAATCTAACCCCACGTATGCAAAAGTTCATATCCTTAACATTGATAACACTTTCATGTCTTTCATCTTATGCTCAGGTGGAACAACAAAGTTCGTTACCCACAAAAGAGGACACAACAGCCATAGACAGTGCCAACTATTGGAGAAAACTCGACTTAAACGAGGTTATAGTCATTGCCGAAAAAAACGGTGATTGACCACAAACCCGACCGCATAGTGTATTACACAAAAAACGACCCGTATGCAAAAGGGCTAAACGGAGTGGAAGTAATGCGCCGTCTTCCGCGTGTGTCTGTCGTAAACGAGGGCAGTAAACGTTGCAGGTAAAGCCAACGTTCGATACATCATTGACGGGCGATTGCTGGAAACTTCCGAAAGCGAAACCTTGATGAAACTAAAATCCCTGCGTGCAGACAACATCGAACGAATAGAACTTTTCACCCTAGCTCCTGCCAAATATCCTGCTGCCGACAACGTGTGTTATATCGCCATCAAGACAAAACGCGACGAAACACTTGGGGTAAGCGGCAACGTAGACGCCAACCCTCATCGTCAAAGAAAGCCTCAATAGCTATTTTTGGAGGCGGCATTAGGCAAGCAACAAAACGCGTGGACTACTCCATAGACCTTAATTTCAACCGAAACAAAGGGTATCAACGACATCATTAGAGAGTACACTTTTTGCCGACCACACCAAGCTGTCGCAACGTAGAAACGATTTCACCAACAAGCTTTTTAACCTTAACGCCTTGCTGAAATACAGGCCAACCGCTACAATTGAAACAGGCCTTATGCTTAACCTGGTACAGAACGACTGAAAAGCGAATTGCAAGACCCTAACCATCGATCGCGGACTTAGCTATCGTTCGTATGCTCATTCACCATCCAACCCCATTAATGCCACGACTCTAACAGGGTATGCCGATTGGAATTTAGACAACAAAGGCAAACTGTTGAGCCTAACATACAACTACTTTAACAAGACAACCAAGTCCACCTCGCACATTAGCACCACCGAAGGCGCATCGTCATCGATGATGAACAATTCAGGAAATAACAGCTACAAGATACACGCTGTCAAGCTAGACGCTACGCTCCCTTTCAATGCCTTCAACATGGAAATAGGGGCAGCCTATACGTCTATTGGCAATACATCTGCCATAAGCACCGAAACTCTTACAGGCGGCGTGTGGACTAAGTTGCTAGGACAAGACAATGGCTTTTGTTATACAGAGAAAACAAACGCCGCTTATGTAAACCTTTCGAAAGATCTTAGTGCCAAATGGTATGCTCAAGCTGGTCTTCGGTTCGAGCACACCCACCTTACGGGAAGGAATGTAGCCGAACATAACAAGCAATCTTACAGCCGTCTTTTTCCCACACTCAACCTAAGTTATAGGGCGGAAACAGGCTATTCCTTATCCGCTGCTTATTCCATGGGGATTAACCGACCACGATTTAGCGACCTTAATCCATTTAGGTATTACACCACAACAACCGATTATGTATCGGGTAACGCCTATTTGTCGGCAAGCATCACTCACAATGCCGAACTTTCTTTCAGTCATAAGGAATTGTATGCCGTTGCCTATGCTTACAAGTTGAAAGACGGCGTAGGCTATGTAACACGATTTAACCCAGACAACTCACAATACACAACTCCCCAAAACCACATCAACTATCGAAAATATGGTATATATGCCAGCTATCAAAAGAATTTTACTGCATGGTGGAACGTGAAAGTGGGTGGCGAATTATTTTATGCCAAGTCCAAATCTAGCATTGACGACAGTCAACCTTCCAACTCCACGAGTTGGAGTGGAAAACTAGAAGGAACTAGCGACGTCGCTTTCAACAGTCAACGCACGTTGCTTTTCACCATACAATATCTCCACATGTTTCCTCACGATGAAGATTTAGTTAGGTATAAAGCCCTTAGTTTACTCAACGCAAGCCTGCGTTGGCAGCTTATTAACGGCCGCCTCCAATTAAACCTCTCTGCAAGTGACCCTTTCTTGCAAAACATTACTCGATCCACAAAACATACTCCACTTACGAGGAATATATGGAAACCAACGCGCATGTACGCAACGTATCGCTCAAAAATAACTTACCTATTCGGTGGAAAGAGCGTGAGAGACGTATATAAGGATAACAAAGAGACTGAGTCTAACAGAAGTTATTAGGCCGTTTTTTGGCGAAACGAAAGAAAGACTTCCTTTACCAGCCTCTCCATTTCTTTTCATTGTCTCTGTTTCTCAAAACCATTAATCTTCCATCAACTTGCTTTTATTACGTATATTTTTTGTAAGTTTGCATCAATAATAACTAAACCTGTTTTTGCGATATGGAAATTAAAGACGGCCAAGGCACAACCAAAGCCACAGAAGTGCAAGGCCAAGATGTATTGAACCGCTTTTTTGAAGAACAATTGCAAGTGTGGCCCGACGCTCAACAGCGTTTCAACGACTTGAAAGGCGTATTGCTCAAAGCCGTAACATGCGCAGGCATGCCATTTTACGTGCAATGCAATCCTGCGCGCCTTGTTTCCACTGGCGCAAAGATTGATAAAGCCGCGCTGGCACAACGTCCCTGCTTTCTATGCGAAAAAAATAGGCCAGTGGTTCAAACGCAAATACCCATCGACAACGACTTCGAGTTGTTGGTTAACCCTTTCCCCATCCTGCCATTGCATTTCACCATACCCGCAAAAGTTCACCAACCGCAACTTATTTGGGAAACACCATGGCAAGATGCGCCGACTACTTGAATGTTTCGAACACCTTACCGTGTTTTATAATGGGCCAAAATGCGGCGCATCTGCACCCGACCATATGCACCTGCAAGCAGGAGCAGGCACCCATCTGCCTCTGCGCGACAACTGGGAACAGCTTTACAGTAATCGCCAAACACTGCTATCCACACCCGACGGCTCTGAACTAGTGGCTATCAGCAACTATGCTTGCCCTGTATTTGCTATTGTGGGGCGCGACGCCAAGGCCGACATCACACTCTTCGAAACCCTTTATATGGCCTTACCACAGCGCGAAGACGAAACCGAACCGATGTTTAACATCTTGAAATGGCGCGAAGGCGAGATGTATATCACTGTGGTGATACCACGCGACAAACATCGCCCAGCCTGCTATTCGGCCGAAGGCGACGCGCAAATGCTCATCAGTCCGGGGGCGTTAGACATGGCAGGACTGGTTATTACGCCCCGAAAGGAAGACTTCGAACGCCTAAACACGCCCCTACTAGAATCTCTATATAAAGAGGTGGGCATGCCAACGACAACTTTCGAAGACGTGAAACGAAAAATAATGGGAGTATAACAATAGAGGAGTTAAGGAGTTAAGGAGTTATGGAGTTAGGCCAAATGCCCGTGAGGCTTTTAAGGTTATTTGTTCGTTAGTTAACTAGTTGACTAGTTGACGAGTTAACTAGTTGACAAGTTGACGAGTAGACAAGTTGACGAGTAGACAAGTAGACGAGTAGACAAGTAGACGAGTAGACAAGTTACAAGTAGACAAGTAGACAAGCCAACAAATAGACGAGATAACGAGATAACAAATTTATATGCGCAGCCATTTTTTTCACCTTTTCACTTTTTCACCCTTTCACCTTTAAAAGCCCTTTCACTTTTAAATAACAACTTATGAACCCAGAATACAACGAAACGCCCCAAGTATCGGTGGGTATTATGAACGGTACAGAAATCCTTTTTGTGCTAAACACCCCATATAAGGTTAACAACAGCGAAGCACAAGGCCAACAAACGGTTTGCCTTAACAAAGGCTGCATCGTTTGGAACGGACAAGAATACGACCAGCTTACCTTCGAACCAACCTCAGCCGAGGCCAATTTCTCGCTCCACAACGTCACCATAGGCGTGAACTTCCATTGGGAGCAGCAACAAACGCAAACCTTAAGGGTGCACTGCGCTTTGTGATAGATGACAACAAGATTGTGGCCATCAATCAATTGTCGGTAGAAGACTATCTCGAAAGCGTCAGCTTTCTAGTGAAATGAGTGCCACATCAAGCCCCGAATTACTGAAAGCCCACGCCGTTATTTCGCGTAGTTGGCTGTTGGCACAGATACAAAACCGCGATAAGAAAACTGCAACAACAGGCCCAGCAGCCTTTGTGATGAACGAAAACGAGATAGTGAAATGGTACGACCGCGAAGATCATACGCTCTTTCGACGTGTGCGCCGACGACCATTGCCAACGCTACCGCAGGCATAACTAAGGCTACAAGCAAGCATGTTGCAGAGGCTGCACAGGCCACACGCGGACAGGTGTTGCTGTCAGAAGAGGGAATTTGCGATGCCCGTTTTAGCAAAATGCTGCGGTGGAATGGTAGAAGAATACCGTTATTGTTGGGAAGACGAAGACAAACCTTACCTTAAAGTGGTGCGCGACTTGCTCAACCCCGCCGTAGACTTAGACCTTACCAACGAAACCAACAGCGAGGCTTGATACGCTTTCTACCCCGATGCCTTCTGCAATACACGCGACACACGCATACCTCGCAGGTTCTTAACGACTTCGACCAAAACCACAAAGGACTTCTATCGCTGGCGTTTGAATATACACAAGCGCAGGTTGGCGAACTGCTAAAAAAAGAAGTTGGGCATTGATTTTGGCCTGATTACGGCCTTCGAACCCATCGAAAGGGGTAAGAGGGGCGTTATCGCGCTTGAAAATCGTTGGAACAAAGCGCACACCAACGCTTGGCAAGGAACTGGAAATACGCCGCGCACTTAGCGAAAGCCACCTTTATAGTTCGGCATTCGTGGTAGACGTGGGCGCGAACGTGATGCCGAAGGGAGTTCCACTTCGTTTCGTCTTTACGGGCGCAGGATGGGGACATGGCGTGGGCTTGTGCCAGATTGGGCGGCCGTGATGGGCGAAAAGGGTTACACCTACCATGAGATTTTGGCGCATTACTATCCAGGAGCCGAACAAAAACGCCTCTATAAGTGAGATAGTTGTTTAAGGCTATGAGTTGTTGAGGTTGTGCGTTGCTGAGTTGTTGAGTTCGTGAAGTTGTGAGTTGTAGAGCTCAATGTTGTTCACAATAAAAACTCGCAGACTAAACAACTTATAAACTCAACAACTCACGAACTCATCAGCTTACGAGCTTAAAAACTCACAAACCAACATGACCACAAGCAGAGAAACCCCGTGGAGATGGGTGCCGTCAATATGCTTCGGTACGGGAACAGCACAAGCCGCCATCGCCACACTCGCGCTTTTGCTCTACAAACAATTGGGATTGAGCAATGCAGAGATAACCCTCTACACGGGGTTGTTGTTTCTGCCGTGGCTGTTGCGCCCGCTTTGGTCACCGTTCTTAGGTCTCATTCGCACCCCTCGTTGGTGGATTGTGGCCATGCAACTGATGCTCGGTGTTGCTTTGGGTGGCGTTGCTTTCACCATTCCCACGGCCCATTGGCTACAAGGCACGTTCGCTTTTCTAGGGCTATTGGCCTTCGCCTTGTCCATTCACGAAACCGAAGCCGACGTGTTTTACCACGACACGGTTATGGGCAGCACGCGTTCTGGTCTTTCTAGCATGCCAAACACATTCCGTTTGTTGGCCTTTATCTTCGTTCAAGGTTTCTTGGTGATGGTGGCAGGCAACCTACAACTGCTCTATCGCAATAGCATCAGCCTATCGTGGAGCCTTATTTTCTATTCCGTTGCAGGCCTTTTCATTCTTTCGTGGCTATGGCACCGCACATCGTTGCTCAGTCCTGCCAACGAGTCCATCCACCTTTTAAAGGCGACAACAGCGGCGCGAACATTTTGCAGAACGTTGGCGAGAGGTGAAGAAAAGACGTCTTTCGTTCTTCGCCCAACACCCCGGCAACAACTTCGCAGCCGTTTTTGTTTCACGTTCTGTTTTTATTGCCCGAAACGCTCACATCGAAAGTGGCAATGCTCTTTCTTGTCGACCCAACCACAATGGCGGATTGGGATTGTCTCCACAAGAATTTGGCCTAACTTACGGCACTGTGGGTGTTGTAGGACTTATCGCAGGCAGCTTGTTTGGCAAGGCTATCATTACCACAAAAGGCTTTACGAACCATCGTTTTACCCCTTATCTGCGGTCATCTTACTGCCCAATGCACTTTATGTTTTGCTTAGCGAAACCCAGCCTACAAGCCTAGGGGTTATTAACGTTTGCATTTTTATCGGACAAATGGGCTTAGGTTTGGCCTTGGTTGCCTATTGGATGGCTTTGAAGAACATCAGCAAAGCTTTGGGCAACCATACCGTTTACATCTTCCCTTACATCCGTTTTGGCACTGGCTCAAATGGTTCCCAGCATGTTTTCGGGTGCATTGCAAGAGTGGCTTGGCTACAACAACCTCTTCTTAATAGCACTCGCATGCGGCGTTCTCTCGCTAGTGGGATGCGTTTGGGTAAGACCCATGTTGCAAAACAAAGACAATGATGATGCAGAAACTTAAATCAAACAAACTTCCAACAGCACCATTTCTTATTTCGCCCCAACACCTTTCAACATGCCATACATAAGCTTGGCAGCGTTGTCGGGTGCCACATCATCGCCCAACACCTTTTGCAAAAGGGCATAGTTGTTAAGCATTTCTTGGCGCGCCTCGCCGCCGGGCAATAGCGTTTGCAGGCAATGGGCAATGTTGTCTATGGTAAAGCGGTCGGCAAACAGTTCGCTAACCACTTCCTTATTCATAATAAGATTTACCAGTGAAATGTATTCCACCCTTTGATAATATGGTTGAAAGCAAAACGGATGAGGCGTGGCACAGGCGTTTTATAACACACCACCTGCGGCACATTAAATAAGGCTGTTTCGAGCGTTGCCGTACCACTTGTTACCAAAGCGGCTGTTGAATGCGCCAACAGCGGATAAGTTTGGTTCTTCACCAGTCGCACTTGCGACCCACGAATGAACCCTTCGTAATACTCGTCGGCTATGGAAGGCGCACCAGCCAACACCGCCTGATACTGCGGAAAACGTGCCGCCACCTGCATCATAGCCGGCAAATTGTCTTTTATCTCCTGCCGCCTGCTCCCTGCCAAAAGTGCCAATATGGGCTTATCGGCCTGCAATGCGTTTGCCTTACAAAACTGTTCGAAACCTTCGTTATAAGTGGAAAGGAAACTGCGAACCTCATCGGCCGTTGGGTTTCCCACGTAATGGATGGGGTAATGGTGCTTTTTCTCAAAGAAATCCCACCTCGAAAGGCAAGATGGAGAAAAAGCTCGTCCACTATCTCGTTTAATGTTTTTTATGCGGTATTCTTTCCACGCCCAAATCTTAGGCGAAATGTAATAATACACGGGTATGCGTGTTTTCGACTTCACAAACGTGGCGATATTGAGGTTAAAACCAGGGTAATCCACAAGTATAACCACATCAGGTGCCCACTCCACAATGTCTTTTTTGCAGAATGCCATGTTGCGGAAGATGGTGCGCAGATGAAGCAACACGGGGATAAAGCCCATGTATGCCAATTCTTTAAAATGCTTTACGCGCGTTCCACCAACGGCAGTCATGAGATCGCCGCCAAAGAAACGGAACTCGGCCGCAGTGTCTACGGCTTGTAACGAACGCATAAGATGCGAGGCATGAAGGTCGCCAGAGGCCTCGCCTACAATTAAATAATAACGCATAAACTTTTAAAGGTGAAAGGGCTTTTTAAAGGTGAAAGAGTGAAAAGGTGAAAAAATGGCTGCGCATATTAACTTGTATTTCGTTAACTCATTAACTTATCTGCTCGCCAATTCACTAACTTGCCCACTTGTTAACTCGTTAACTTTTGAACAAATAAACTTAAAAACTCACAAGTGGCAGGCTTAACTCCTTTACTTCATGCCATTCTCCACTTACAACTTACTACTTATCACCCATAACTTACTACTTACACACACCTCTTCCATGCCTTCATCCGTTGCAACGAGTCGTAGCAAGTAACATCAATACGCGTGGGAACATGGCACATACGCCTATTCTTCAAGGCCCAATGGTCGGTATCTTGCGCCTCAGGCTCATCGCTTTGGAAATGTCCAGCCATCCAAAAGTAGTCGTAACCATGAGGGTGAGTTCGTTTCTCGCACTCGTTCACCCACGTACCCCTGTTCATTCGACACACCTTCACCCCTTTAAACGTCTGCGCGCGCGGGAAATTCACGTTCAGACACACCTCTTTGGGCAAGCCTTCGGCAAGCACACGGCTCACAATATCACGCACATAGGGGCGCAAAGGCTCGAAGTCGGCATCCTCGTCAGGGTCGGCAAGCGAGAAACCTACCGAAGGAAAACCCTTTAAGCATCCCTCGATAACCACGCCCATCGTGCCCGAATAATGAACATTCACGGCAGCATTGTCGCCATGATTGATGCCCGACAGGATGAGATCGGGTTGCCCGTTCGGCAAACAACTCACTGAAAGCAAGTTTCACACAGTCCACAGGCGTTCCGTTACTCGACCATACTGGTGCTCCCGCCACATCCTTTCGCCTTTTAAGCAGTAAGGGTTTGGCCACCGAAAAGGCACCTGCAAACCCCGAACGACCAGCATCAGGAGCACAAACAACCACGTCGGCAAAGTCGGTAAGCATGGCCACCAACGAACGTAAGCCCTTGGCATGATAGCCGTCATCGTTAGATACTAATATAAGCGGTTTCTTTACTTCCATCTTTCTCCTTATTTTCGTTACCTGTTTGTTATCCAGCATCTGCCAAAGCCCGTTTTCGAGTGCGCAATGGCACGCCCATTTGTCAAGCTCAACATCAGTTTGACTAGCGGGCGTTTGCCTTTTCAGAAAAGCAAACAACCATCCCTTGGCCATCACATGCAAATGTATTTACTTACGCTTATAATGCCAAGTAAGCTTGAATATTTACATGCAAAAGTACGAAAAAAGCTTTAATATAGTGCTTTTTCATGTAAAATATGTATCTTTGCATTCTATTAAAAACAACCAGGAAAAAAAAGGTTATGGGAAAAATTATTGCATTAGCCAATCAAAAGGGTGGCGTGGGGAAAGACAACCACAACAATTAATCTCGCTGCCTCGTTGGCTACACTAGAAAAAAGCGTGCTGGTGGTAGATGCCGACCCGCAGGCTAACTCTTCAAGCGGACTTGGAGTGGACCTCAACGACGTGGAATGCTCGCTCTACGAATGCATTATAGACCATGCTGACATACGCGATGCAATCTACACCACCGACATCGACGGTCTTGACATCATCCTAGCCATATCAGCCTTGTAGGTGCAGAGATAGAACTGCTCAACATCGAAAACCGTGAACGCGTATTTAAAACACTGCTCGACGGCATCAAGGGGACTATGACTACATACTCATCGACTGTTCGCCATCGTTAGGTCTTATCACCGTGAACGCCCTTACCGCGGCCGACTCGGTTATCATCCCCGTTCAGTGCGAATACTTCGCGCTAGAAGGTATCAGCAAGTTGCTCAACACCATCAAAATCATCAAGAGCAAGCTGAATCCGAAGTTGGAAATTGAGGGTTTCTTGCTCACGATGTACGACAGCCGCTTGCGCTTGGCCAGCAAATCTACGACGAGGTAAAGCGACATTTCCAAGAGTTGGTGTTCAAAACGGTGATACAACGCAACGTGAAACTGAGCGAAAGTCCAAGTCACGGCTTGCCCGTTATTCTTTACGACGCCGAGTCGACAGGCAGCAAAAACCACTTGGCACTGGCCAAGGAGATTATGGAAAAAGGGAAACTAAACCGCCACAAGTCCCTTATCCACGCTGCAAAAGGCAACAACTTGGCGCGGCCGACACACCAGATGCTGCGCAAAAAGACGCATTGGGAAGTGGCATGCCCAGCTAGCTGCTCCCAAAGGGCTTATGCAAAAAGGCAAACATGCCGCCAACAACTATCAGAACACAGCTGAGAGTCTGACGAGCCATGATAAGCAGGTTGCATCCTGCTGAAAACTCGTCGGCTTGTCAACGTGTAACTTATAAACGAACATTTCTAAATGGCAGTACATAAGAAATTCAACGCCCTGGGCAGAGGGACTTGATGCACTTATCTCCACAGAGAGCGTGCGTCCGCAAGGCAGCTCCACGATCAACGAAATTCCGTTAGAGCAGATTGAGCCCAACCCTCAATCAGCCCCGACGGGAGTTTGATGAGGATGCTGCAAGAACTCGCCAACAGCATTAACGAGATTGGCATCATCCAACCCATCACGCTACGACAGGTTGAGGGACAACAAATTCCAAATCATCGCAGGCGAAAGGCGTTGGCGTGCATCACAATTGGCAGGCTCTACGTCATACCTGCCTATATCCGTACCATCAAGGACGAGAGCATTATGGAACTGGCGTTGGTTGAAAACATCCAACGCGAAGACCTTAACGCCATCGAAATTGCATTGGCTTACGAGCATCTGCTTTCGGCCGAAGGCATGACTCAAGAACGAGTTTCGGAGCGCGTGGGCAAAAGTCGCACGGCTATCACCAACTACTTGCGACTACTTAAACTCCCCGCACAAGTGCAAATGGCTCTGCAAAAGAAAGAAATAGACATGGGACATGCCCGCGCATTGCTGGCAATAGACAGTCCGTCACTACAAATAAAACTCTTTCGCGAGATACAAAAGCACGGCTACTCGGTTAGAAAGGTGGAAGAGTTGGCCCAAAAGCTAAAGAATGGCGAAGACATTCAAAGCGGAAAGAAAACCATTGCTACCAAAGCAGCGATGCCAGAAGAGGTTACTAGGATAAGGCAAAGGCTCTCCGAGTTCCTCGACACCAAGTTCAGATGACCTGCTCGCCCAAAGGGTAAAGGGAAAATTAGCATCCCTTTCGCCAACGAAGAAGAGCTGGCGCGCATCATGGCAGCGTTTGATAAACTAAAAAGAACAATAAGCAAAAGGTGATAAAAATGAGTGCGAAGATTTCCAAACTGTTAATGACGATGGCTCTGCTGTCGCCCTTTGGCAGCGTTGCATCCATTGCACAAGGACATTTCGACGCCTCGAAAAGAACCCAATCACAAGGCGACACGCTCGCAACGGCTATTGCAGATAGCGTGTTGACAGAAGAAAAAGACAGTCTGAAAACATCCTTACGCCGACACTCCAAAAGAAAAAGGAGAAACGAAACTGGGATACATGGCGGCCTAATCCTAAACGCGCCGTGTGGTTGGCTATCGTTCTGCCAGGCGCAGGACAAATATATAACCGCAAATACTGGAAACTACCATTGGTGTATGGCGGTTTCGTGGGTTGCATTTACGCCATGCAATGGAACAACATGATGTTTCGCGACTACTCAAAGGCCTACCAAGACATTATGGACACCGACCCTACCACGCAAAGCTACAACCAGTTTTTGCACTTAGGCACAAGAATAACCGACCAAAACAAGGAGCAATATCAAAGCATCTTCAAAAGTCGTAAAGACCGCTACCGCCGTTGGCGCGACCTTAGTTTCTTCTGCCTACTGGGCGTTTGTGCCCTTTCCATCGTCGATACACTACGTAGACGCGTCGCTGTCTGAGTTCGACATATCCGACGATCCACCCTTCCGCGTCGAGCCTGCCGTAATGAACACCCTTTGGCTGGCACGTCTTTTCAAACCATCGGCCATCGGTCTGCATTGCAGTCTAACATTCTAACATAAGCTATAGAGTAACGCACGTGCGTACAGATTGAATAATAAGAACAATGAAATACAGCATGAAAAGATTTGATTTTCTGTTAGCCACCATGATGTTGAGCTGCGCGATGCCCGCATTGGCACAGCACAACAACGATGATAAGGAAATCACGGTGACAACGAGCGAATGGCAAAAACGAAGTAATAGACTTGCCAGAGGGCATGACCTACGAACTAGACAGTCTGCTCAAACAATACAATGCGGAGAAATACCTTGGGCCTGCAACGATTGCAACATGCCTAACGTTAATCCCAGTTTCCCAAAAAGAGGTGTTCATTGAAAGACTCAGCCGAATACCTTCCGTTATTGAGATGCCCTATAACGATGTGGTGCAGAAGTTCATCGACCGTTATAGCGGAAAGTTGCGCCGTTCGGTAAGCTACGTTGTGGGCGCAAGCAACTTCTACATGCCCATTTTCGAAGAGGCACTAGAGGCTTACGGCCTGCCGCTCGAACTGAAATACCTACCCGTTATCGAATCTGCGCTTAACCCCAAGGCCGTTTCTAGGGTTGGCGCCACGGGCCTGTGGCAATTTATGCTGAACACGGGAAAGCATTACGGACTAACAGTTAACTCGCTTATCGACGAGCGCAGCGACATCGCTAAGTCGTCGTACGCCGCCGCACACTACCTTAGCGACCTATATCGCATCTTCGGCGACTGGAACCTTGTTATCGCTGCATACAACGCAGGCCCCGAAAACATCAACAAAGCCATACACCGTGCCAAGGGCGAAAAAGACTATTGGAAAATCTATCCTTACCTCCCACGAGAGACGAGAGGATATGTGCCGGCTTTCATCGCTGCCAACTACATCGCGAACTACTATTGCGAACACAACATCTGTCCCATGACGGCTACCTTGCCCGTAAAGACGGACACGGTGGTTGTTCATCGCGACATACACTTCAACCAATTGGCAGGCGTGTTGGGCATCGAGCTGGCAGAGCTCAAAACGCTTAATCCCCAATATCGTAAAGACATCGTATGCGGTGCTTCGGCACCTGCCACGCTCCGTTTGCCCGCCAGCATGGTTAACAAGTTTATAGACAAGCAAGAAGACATATTTGCCTACAACAGCGACGATTTGCTTACTAAAAGGCGAGAAGTAGAAGTGGCCGAGGCACCTGTATCAATTCTCCTCGCGCAACAGCAGTAGCAGAAAACACGAGTCGAAAAAGGAAAGACGTAAGCGCGAAAAACGCGAACGTCGTGAACGCAGTGACGGCGGCGGTAAGAGCATCTTGATTAAAGACGGAGACACGCTCTCTGAGATTGCCAAACGCAACCACACCACTGTGAAACAGCTGAAAAACTGAACAAAAATCAGTGGCACGAAACATCAGAGCAGGGAAGAAACTCAAAGTGAAATAACAGCCTAGCAACGCTTTATTCACTATAAATATAAAGGAAGGGGTTCCGTCAGATTAACAACCGATGCCAGAAAAACATGGCATCGCTATGCACAGGTCTGATCTGAACTCCTTTCGACTTTCCACTAAAGGCGCCCCCAACACTGTGCGACACGAAAATTGGGGATGGCAACAAGGGGCGATACGCCACAACTCCAACAACAGTGTAAAGCCCATCCACCCGATTTTCAACACAAGCGCACTACATATACTGGCTCATTTTCATAACTTGCAGCGATATGACCGACCAAATTACGAGAGATAAAGACAGAGAACAAGCAGAAGAGCAGATGGTGAACAAGGCTTTCAAGCACTTGCTCGAAACCATATGGCCTCGCCGCACCGCAAGAAAGAGGAGATTATCACCAAAGCTTTCAACTTCGCAAAGAGGCCCATAAGGGGTGCGTAGGCTCTCGGGCGAGCCTTACATCATGCACCCAATAGCTGTGGCACAAATTGCCTGCGAGGAAATGGGACTGGGTTCTACCAGTATCTGTGCCGCACTGCTGCACGATGTGGTAGAAGACACCGACTATACCGTTGAAGACATTGAGAACATTTTCGGCTCGAAAAATTGCCCAAATCGTTGACGGGCTGACTAAAATCTCAGGTGGAATATTCGGTGACAGAGCCTCGGCGCAAGCCGAAAAACTTCAAGTTGCTGTTAACCATGAGCGACGACATACGCGTGATACTCATCAAGATATGCGACCGCCTGCACAACATGCGCACTTTGGAAAGTCAAGCACCCAACAAGCAATACAAGATAGCGGGCGAAACGCTTTATATCTATGCCCCCTTGGCCAGTACAGGCTCGGCCTGAACAAGATAAAAACCGAGCTAGAAAACCTCGGTTTCAGGTTCGAACACCCCTGAAGAATACGCCTCTATCGAAGCTAAACTGGCATCGACACAAGAACAACGCGAAATTCTTTTCAACAATTTACCGACCCCATACGGCAAGCTCTCGACCAAATGGGCATACAATACGAGATAAAAGCGCGCATAGAGAGCCCCTACTCCATTTGGAACAAGATGCAAAAGCAAGCATGTGGCTTTCGAAGAGATTTACGACATACTGGCTGTACGCATCATCTTCACCCCAAAAGACCCAGGAAGAGGAAATCAACGAGGAGCTTCAGCATCTACGTAAAGATAAGTCAGCTATACAAATCTCACCCCGACAGACTCGCGATTGGCTCAACCACCCCTAAAGGCAACGGCTCACCAAGCGCTGCACGTAACACTGATGAGCAAGCAAGGACGTTTGGATTGAGGTGCAGATAAGAAGCAACCGCATGGACGAAATAGCCGAACAAGGCTTTGCTGCACACTGGAAATATAAGGAGGGAGAAAAGATAACAGAAGACGAAGGCGAACTGAACGACTGGCTGCGAACCATCAAGGAGATATTAGACGACCCGCAGCCCGACGCTATGGACTTTCTCGATGCCATCAAACTGAACCTCTTTGCATCCGAGATTTTCGTGTTTACGCCGAAAAGGAGAAATAAAGATGTTGCCCACCGGATGATGCACCGCACTCGACTTCGCCTTTCAGTTGCACACTTTCCTTGGCAGCCATTGCATCGGCGCAAAGGTGAACCATCGCCTTGTTCCGCTTAGTCATCGACTGCAAAGCGGCGACCAAGTGGAAATATTAACCTCCAAATCGCAACAGCGTAGACCCGTCGTGGATTAACTTCGTTTCTACGGCTAGGCGCGCGGTGAAAGATACAAGCCATACTCAGGCGAGCCAATCGCGAACAGCAAAAAGCAGGAGAAAGCATCCTGAAAGAATGGCTTGCTAAGCACAACTTGGAGCAAACAACGCCTATATTAGATAAACTTTGCGAGCTGCACGAACTGCAAAAGCCAGAAGAACTGCTGCAACACTTGGGCGACAGAACCGTTATCTTGGGTGAAAAAGACCTAGACGAAATTCTGCAGTGAAGAAAAAGCAACGTTAGCTTTTAGCTGGTTGAAGCGCATGCCTTTCATGGGCCGCGAGAAACGCCGCAACAAAACGAGAAAGACGAGCAAAACTCTGCTTGTTGTGGGAAAGGACTTCAACAAGAAATCTGCCCTGCATCATCACCGAAACATCGGTGGGGAACGCTACATCTTTCCCCTCGTGTTGCCACCCATTCGGGCGACGACATCTCAGGATATATTGACAACAAAGGGCCGCATCGAAATTCACAAAACGCGCTTGCCCCTGTTGCCAATCGGCTCAAATCAAGCTATGACGCCGTATTCTCGATGCTAAATGGGACATGCACGGCAAGATGTTCTTTGAGGCAACGATAGAAATTCGTGGTATCGACCGTCATGGTTTTGCTGCGCGATGTGCAGATTATTTCCAGTCAACTGAACATCGACATGCGCAGCTTGTTATTTCGGGCGACGAAGAAGGCGTGTTCGACGGCACCATCGAGCTGCGTGTTCACGACAGAAACGAAAACGCAAAGTAGACTATTGACAAACGAAAAGACATCGACGGCATTCACGAGGGTTGGCGCATTATATGGCGGTCTGCACAACACAAATCAAATAAAACGCCTGCTACGCTAACAAACCCGCAACCATAGTTTACTTGTGAGGACGTTGTGACTACATACGAGCGTAAGCGCTGCACAACCGAACATATAGAGTTTGATGCAACGTTCCACTCAAGAGCTTTGCTGGGTCGTTTGCTAGCAAAACCGACGGTTCAAGGTCAAGAAGAAACACCACTACCATATGGTCTTCGTTCAGTCCATAAACGGCAAACAAGAAAAAGACCGCTGAGACGTCTCGTCGCAGCGGTCTTCTATCTCGTGGTTATTTGGATTATGTATATGTTTCCTGTCCACTGTAGAGTTTGCGTGTAGGTACAGCAATCAACATGCCCGCTGAGCAGTGGAAGATGCGAACAGTTCAGAAAGACATCAGTCCCAATACGCATTTTATAGGACGTGTCTTCTAAAAAATCAGTTTTCAAATCATTCTTTGTTACCATCACAGACTTTCTGGCCCAATTTTCCATTTACACAAATGGTTTGTGTTAGGATGCAAGCACTCAAAGCACTTTCTCCCTATATTTCTTACGTTTCACAATATAACAATGTATTCGTTATAGATCGTTACACCGTCAATGGTTAGATTTCACTGCTTTGTGGTTTAGTTACTAATCAAGGGATGGGTATTCACCTTCCGTTTCCACCAACTTCACTTGGGTTTTCAACGTCACCACCATAGTCACCGCCACTACCGCCTTTCCATTTGTGTGGCCAAACGGTATACTCTCTATTCCATTGAATCACTTCAACGCTAGGGATAGGTATATTCCCAGACATATCTTCAATCGTTTCATATTCACACCATTCATTGGTATGCACTTCAGGTTGTTTTCCACGAGTCAAGGTTGGCAGGCAGAACGCTTCATTAGGAAGACACAGCCTTGATTGTTCATTTATCCATTCTCTTATCTCTATAAGAAGGGCAAACAACGGCTCATTCTCCCGAATCATCAGGCGAAAACAGTGTGTGGATATGATGAGAGGCAAACTTTACGATCGAACAGTCCAACAATAGAAGTGTTCATCTCCATTGAATTCCTTCGTTTTTTAAACAACCTGCACACGAACAAACTGTTAATATCCATCATCCTTGGTTGAAAGGGTTTCTACCCCAACTATTCAAGTCAAAATAATGAGTCTTTAAATCCAGTATCGTGCATCAGGCTTAACGGTAGGAACCTTGTTTGTCTAATCTTCTCTCTCTTATTCGTTTATTTCGTTTTTGCAAAACGTCAACTTCTCCACTTTGTGCTCACGTTTTACACAATAAAAGCCACCTTTGCTGTTAAAGTACGACCGTTTACCCCTTCTTCATGTTTCTTGTAAGAACTTTATGTTTTTTCATGATCCTTAAACATCATGTTTTCATGTCACGTTCCGATATCCTATTGTGGCACATTAGTCTTGCCTTTTTGCAGGCTGTGTGCCTTTTATAACATATTGCGACATTCGTGTTCGCACGGGTGCAAACCCGCATTAGGTTGTTGTATTAGTGGTGTGGCCTAAGCGACTTCGTTACGGGTTAATTGCCACTACAATCTCGCCAAGCAGTGCCAAGTGGTTCTTACTACTATCGATTCGGCGTCGTAGAGAATAACAGGCAAACCAATGACTAGGACTTTCGCTCAACAACGTTACGCTGTATCACCGTTTTGAAAACCAACTCCTGGAAATGGCGCTTCACCTCGTCGTAGATTTGGTTGGCCAAACGCGGGCAGCTGTCGTACATCGTGAACGAAACCCTCAATCTCAACTTTGGTTAGTTTGCTCTTGATGATTTTGATGGTGTTGAGCAACACTGATGCCTTCAGCGCGAAGTATTCACACTGCGGGGATAACCGAGTCGGCCGCGGTAGGCGTTCACGGTGATAAGACCTTCTTGATGGCGAACAGTCGATGAGTAGTCATAGTCTCCTTGCCAGTGCGATCGAGCAAAGTTTTAAATACGCGCGTTCACGGTTTCGATGTTGAGCAGTTCAATCTCTGCACCTACAAGGTTGATATGGCTAGGGATGATGTCCAGACCGTCGATGTCTGGTGTAGATTGCGTCGCGTATGTCAGCATGGTCTGTAATGCATTCATATAGCAGGCATTCTACATCGTTTAGGTCCACTCCAGTCCTTGAAGAGTTCGCTTGCGGGTCGGCGTCTACCACCAACACGCTTTTTCCTAATGTAGCCAATGAGGCGGCGGGTTGAGATTATTGTGGTTGTCTTCCCCCGCCACCTTTGATTATATTAATAATTTCCCATAACCTTTCCTGGTTGTTTTAATGGAATGCAAAGATACATATTTACGAAAAGCACTATATTAAAGCTTTTTCGTACTTTTAAATATATTCAGGCTCTCTTGTCGTTATGGGCGTGGTTGCAAATACATTTCCGTGTATTGGCTAAGATTTGCTTGTTAGCTTTTCAGAAAGGCAAACGAACATCGAAAAGGGCTTGATGTATGGTTTTAAGTGCACGATTGTACTCAAATGCTGGCTTTTCGCAGATGGCGGATAACAAATTGATGAACGAAAATAAGGAGAAAGATGGAAGTAAAAGAAACGCTTATATTAGTATCTAACGATGAGCTATCGCGGGAAGCGCGATTGGTGGGCATGCTCACCGACTTTGCCGAGGTGGTGGTTTGTGCTCCCGGTGCGGGGCGTTCGGGTTTACGGAGCCTTTTTCGGTGGCTAAACCCTTACTGGCAAACGGCGAAAAGATGTGGCGGTGCGCCAGTATGGTCGAGCAACGGCACGCCCGTTGATTATTATGAAACTTGCGCAGTGGGTTGTTTGTCGAACGGCAGCGATCTCATCCTCTCGACAACCATAGCGATAATGCGTACAAACGTTCACTATTCGGGAACAATGGGCGTGGTTATCGGTTGTTGAAAGGTTTACCTCGGCTTCGCTTGCCGACCCTGATGAAGGATACTGATTTTGAGCCTTTTGCATTGTTGACGTGTACTGACCGAAGGCTTGCAGACGTATGCCTGAACGTGAACTTCACACCGACGTTTAAAGGTGAGTGTGTCGGATGAATGAGGGGACGATGGACGAATGCGAAAAACAGACATCCCCCATGGTTACGACTACTTTTGGATGGCTGGATATTTCCAAGCGATGAGCCAGAGGCCGCCACCGACCACTGGGCTTTAAAACGGGTATGTATGCGGTTCCCACAGATAGACGTTACTTGTGTACGACTCGTTGCAGCAATATGAAGGATGGGAAGAGGTTGTAAGTGGTAAGAAATAAATAATAAGTAAGTGATGAAGTGTTAAGAAGTAAGTAGTAAGTGTGGGATTGTAAGTGGGGAAGGTGTGAGTAAAGGATTTAAGCCAGATGCTTGTAAGTTTTGATTAATTTGTTCATAAAATAACAAGTTAACAAGTGAGCAGGATGCTTGAGTGAAAAGGTGGACAAGTTAATGAGTAGACAAATTAACAAGTTGTGACAAGCCGGTGAAAAGACGAGACAACAAGTTAATTAGGCGCGCCATTTTTCACCTTGCCTTTCACTTCTTCACCTTTAAATATCTTTTCACCTTTAGTGCCTCACCTTTTTAGATTATGCGTTATTATCTCATTGTAGGCGAGCCTCGGGCGACCTCCATACCTCGCATCTTATGCGTCGTTACAGGCCGTAGACCGTGGTTCGTTCCACGGTGGCGACCTTGACGGCCGTTAGCGGAACGCGCGTAAAACATTTAAAGGATTGTATACATGGGTTTATCCCAGTGTTGTAGCAATACGTAACTGA
>BNJS01002294.1_pt1 | contig 60236 bp, 68 predicted proteins | sample 8540461 | NCBI WGS metagenome assembly BNJS01 (sample SAMD00202454, study PRJDB9452) | human saliva metagenome | isolation source: human saliva | place: Japan
GTTACGTATTGCTCATAAGTCATCGGCGTGCACGGGTGTGCGGTGGACCTGGTCGTCGAGGAGGAGGGCGCGCATCTCCGCGACCGTGCGCACGGCCGACCGCACGGGCGTGGAGATGGAGGCGCTGACGGCGGCGACCGTTGCGGGCCTGGCGATCGTGGACATGGTCAAGGGCGTGGATCGAGCAGCCGCTGCGCGAGGCCCAGGTGACTGCGAAATCGGGCGGCCGTTCGCGACTGGGTGCGCCCCGCCGACTGAACGCAGACTGAGCCGAAGCCGGCCGCCCCTGGATTCCCTCCCAATGAATGGAATCCCAATCATTCAGCACCCTGAATCCGGACCTATCCCCCTGTTTCCCTGCTGCCGTGCCGCCCGACGCGTTAACCCTCGTTCTGGTCACGAGCGTGCCACCCGGTTCTCGGAGGGCCGCCTACCACCACCGAGGCGAAGGAGCAGGACGTGGATGAGGGCGAAGCGGCACCCGCGCAGCCGCACAGCACCGGTGCCGATGCCGGTGCCGGGCGCTCCGCCGACACTCGCCCCCGCAGCAGCCGGCGCTGCTGAACCAGCCGGGGCGCCGTCGAAGCCACCGGAGTCACTGCCGATCCGAGTCACCCTGACGCCGACGTGCTCGTGCGCAAGAACCGCAGCCTGGCCCGCGCCCTGACATCGGCCCGCCGGGAGCTGGCGGCGGCCCAGAGGAGATCGAGCGCCCGACGGCGCCCCCGCCTCCTTCGCCACGCATGTGGCCGTCGTCGACGCCATGGCCCGCACCATCGACGTCGTCGTGGCCGGAAGGCGGATGCGGGTGACGGCCTCGTCCGCACTGCCGCTGGGCGGCCTGGAGCCCGGTACCGCCCCTCGTCCTCGATGAGCGCCTCAACGCGGTGGCCACGGCCGAGCCGGACGACGTCGGTGAACCGTCACCGTCGAGCAGCGCCTGGACGAGCGCACGTCCTGGCTCGCCGTGCGCAGCGAGGACACCCGCGTCCTGCGCCTGTCCCCCGCCCTGGTCGCCGTCCGCCTGCGGCCCGGCGACGCCCTGATGGCCGACCCTCAGGACGGCGTCGCCCTGCGCCGCATCGCCCGCCGCGAGGTCGAGGACCTCCTTCTGGACGACTCCCCCGACACCTCCTGGGAGATGATCGGCGGACTGGACGCGACCATCGAGCGCATACGCGACGCCATCGAACTGCCCATGGCCCACCCCGAGCTCTACGTCGAGCACCGCCTGCGACCCCCTGCGGGGCCTGTTGCTGTACGGGCCGCCCGGTGTCGGCAAGACCCTCATCGCCCGCGCCGTGGCCACCTCCCTGGCGCGCACCACCGGCCGGCGCACCCACTTCCTCAACATCAAGGGCCCGCAACTGCTGGACAAGTACGTCGGGAGACCGAGCGGCGCATCCGCCTCATCTTCGCCCGCGCCCGCGATAAGGCGGCCCGCGGCGTCCCGGTGGTGGTCTTCTTCGACGAGATGGAGTCCCTGTTCCGCACCCGCGGCACCGGAGTGTCCAGCGATGTCGAGACCACGGTGGTCCCCAGCTGCTCGCCGAGATCGACGGCGTGGAGGAGATGCGCAACGTCATCGTCATCGGCGCCTCCAATCGCGAGGACATGATCGATCCGGCGATCCTGCGGCCCGGCCGCCTCGACGTGCGCATCCGCATCGACCGCCCTGATCGGGGAGGCGAGCCGCCAGATCCTGGGGCGCTATCTCACCGAGGACCTGCCGATCCACCTGATGAGCTCGCCGCCGCCGGATCCGCGGGCCGGGCCGTGCGGGTCATGGGCGAGGCGCTGCTGGAGGCCCTGTTCTCCCGCAGCCCCGAAACCGCCGTCCTGGAGGTCCACCGGCGCTCGGGGCGATCGAGACCTGGCACCTGGTGGACCTGGTCTCCGGGGCCATGATCGCCTCGGTCGTCGAGCGCGCCAAGGCGGCCGCCGTCAAGCGACGCCCTGGCGGGCCGACGCGCGTTGACCACCGCCCATCTCCTGCAGGCCCTGCACGCCGAGGTGGCTGAGTCCGCCGAGCTGCCCGGCGCCTCGGATCCGGAGGAGTGGGCGCGTCATCGGACGGGGCCAGCGCACTGACCCCTGTCATCGCGCTCGCCCCGGCACCCAGGAAGGAGAGCAGATGATCACCGTGCGCAGGGTCATGGGCGTGGAGACCGAGTACGCCCTCATCGACCGCGACGACCCGGCTGCCGAGCCCGACGGGCTGGCCCGCGACCCGCTGTTCGCCCATGCGCGCGATGCGGCTGCCGGCGGTGCGCCGTCCACGGATCACGTGCCGGCCGCCACCGGGCGGATCTGCTGGTCGGCGCGGGCTGCCGCTTCGACTACTCCGGGAGCTGCCCACCAGGGACGCACGCGACGGCGCCGACCACGACCTGGCCCCGGAGGCCCTGCACCGACAAGGAGGCGGGAGCGGTTCTGACCGGCTCCCCACGCGCTGGGTCAGCGTGTGGCCCCTTCGAGGCCCACTACTACCGGGGCTCGGGCCAGTCATGCCGTCAACGGGGCCCGGCCTCTACGGGACCACACCCACCCCGAGTACGCCTCCCCCGGAGGCCCCTGGGCCCGCGAGGCGGTGCTGTACGACAAGGCCGGCGACCTGCTCATGCATCACGCCGAGGTTGCTCCTGAGCCGGGAGCGCGGCCCCGGATCCAGGTCATCAAGAACAACACCGACGGTCACGGCGCCGCCTGGGGTGCCCATGAGTCCTACGCGGTGCGCCGCGATGTGCCCTGGGACCTGCTCACCGCCGTCACGCTGCCCTTCCTGGTGACTCGGCAGGTGATCGGCGGCTCCGGGCGGGTCGGCGTCGGCCCGGAGGGGCGGACGCCCGGCTTCCAGATCTTCGCGCGCGCCGACTACATCGAGCAGGCGGTCTCGCTCTACACCACCCGTGAGCGCCCCATCGTCAACACCCGCGACGAGCCCCACGCCGAGGAGCGCTGCTGGCGGCGCCTGCACGTCATCACCGCCGACCTCATCCCTGGCGGTCACGGGCCTGCTGCGCACTGGGTCCATGGCGGCGCTGCTGTCCCTGATCGAGGAGCACCTCACAGGGCGCGCGCCCTGGCCGAGCGCTTCACCTTCGCTGACCCGGTCGGCGCACTGCGCGCCTCTCCCACGATCCCGAGCTGCGGGTGCGCTGCGAGCTGGCGGACGGCGGCGCGGTCGGCGCCCTGAGGTCCACGCGCTTTTCTCGATGAGATCGCCGCCGCCCGCGCCGCCCACCAGGACGGGAGCGGGGCGGCGGGTGGAGCTCGCGGAGGGCCGCCACGGACTCGACGAGGAGACCGCCGCGGTCCGGCGCTGTGGGGCGAGGCGCTCGACGCCCTGGAGGACGGCCCGCCCGGGCCGCTCACCTGGTGGAGTGGTGCGCCAAGCTCGCGGTGCTGGAGCGGCTGCGCACACGCTACGACTGCGACTGGGACGATCCCCGCATCCGGGCCGCCGATCTGCAGTTCGCCGTCGTCGATCCGGCGGCGTCGCTGGCAGCCGCCCTGAGCGGGCCGGCTCGGTGCGCCGGGTCGTGGATGACGAAGCGGTGCGCGCCGCCGTCGGTCTGGCGCCCGCCGACACCCGCGCAGGCGGACGGGCCGAGTTCCTGCGGGCCTTCCTGACCGGGTGTGGGCGGCGAGCTGGACCTCACTGGTGGTCGATATCGACGCCACCGACCTGCTGCGGGTGAGCTCGCCCTGATCCGTTCCACCCGACCGCGGCGAGGTGGAGCGCCCTCGCTCACAGCGGCGTCGGTCCTGGCGATCCGGCGGGGCCAGTAGCCTCGAGGGGCCGATGACGACCGGGCCGCGCGCCTCATCGCGGTGCTGGAGGCGTTGGCATCGACATCCCCGACGAGCCGCGCACCACGCCTGGGATGAGGGCTTCTACGCTGATCCCGGTGCGGGTCCGCTCCACCCGCGAGCATCCGACGCCGCGCACCGGCGGACGACGACGGCACTGCGCACCCAGGGCACTCAGGGCACTGGAAGCACCAGGGCACCGGGCCCGGCACACGCACTCACGCATTCACGCACTCAGGAGGAAGTGACATGGCTGATCGCATCCACAAGGAGGTCTCGCGCGAAGAGGCGCCCGATCCCGAGCCGGCACCGGCACCGGCGGCGCCCAGTTCCGCGACCCAGGGAGCCCAGGGGCTGGACGAGGTCCTGGACGGTATCGACGACGTCCTGAGGTCAACGCGCTGACCTTCGTGCAGAGCTTCCGGGCAGAAAGGGGCGGCCAGTGAGCCCCTGCCCCTGCCGGGCGTCTGCATCGCGCCGTCGGGATCGAGACCGAGTACGGAGTCACCAGCGCACGTGGCCGCTGGTGCTCGACGGCGCGCCGTTGAGTCGTCAGGAGGCGGTGCAGGAGGTCTTCCGCGACGTCTCCTCCGCCCAGCGGCACGCACCGTCACCACCAGCGGCGCGCCTGTATATCGACATCGGCATGCACCCGGTACGCGGGCCGGATGCGTGTGGGTAACCGATGCGGTGGCCCAGGACCTGGCCGGCGACGCGGTGCTGGCATCGATGACCCGCGCCGCCAACGCCCGACTGGAATCCCGCGGCGTGCGCATCCACCCTGTTGAAGTCGAACACTGACGCACGTGGGCAGCACCCTGGCTGCCACGAGAACCACCAGGTGACACGCGACGCCCCTCTGCCTCTGGGCGGGATGGTGGGGCTCTGGCGGCGCGCCAGATCCCGGCCGGTACCGGGTCGCTGGCCCTGCGGGCGGGGCGGCCAGGCGGATGCCGGCAGCCGGACCGATGACGGTGGCACCGGCGCTCCCGACACTCTGATCCCCTCTCGATCACCCGCTGGGCCGCTCTGCCGGCCCGCGGCGCATTATCTATGGGCGGCCTCGGCCGACCCCACCCACGAGCGCGCCTTTCGTCAACACCCGCGACGAGCCCCCACGCCGACGCGAGCCGCTGGCGGCGCCCTGCACGTGGTCGCTGGCGACTCCGCGGTCAGCCCGTGGACGACCGCCATCAAGATCGTCAGGATGGATGCCGCCCTGACCCTGGTCGAGCGCGGCGAGTGGGACATGGCCGAGTGCGAGCTGGCTGACCCAGCGCGCGCCGTCCACGCATGGAACCGGGGAGCCCAATGCCGCATGCGAGCAGGGTGGGCGGGCGCAGTTCCATCACCTGCCCGAGCTGCTGGAACTGCCCCTGGAGCGGTTGACTGGCCGGCTGTCGAGTAAGACCGACGCGACCGCGAGTGTGCTCGATCTGGCGGAGCGGGAGCGCGGGCGCTGTGGTCGGGGTGCCCGCAGCTCAGCCACCGAGCTGGACTGGGCGATCAAGCACCGGGTCCTGGCTCTGGTGGCCGAGCGCGCCGCCTCGGGCTGGCGGGACCTCGAGTGGGCGCGCGCCGAGCTGGCCTACCACGATCTGTCTGCCGGACAGCGACGCCTCGCGGGGCGTTGACGTCGGGCGGGCTCATGAAGCGAGCCCGCAGGGAGGTGGAGGCCGCCCGTATCGGGCCGCCCTGCGGAACCCGGGCCGGCCTGCGCGGTCGGGTGGTCGCAGCCTGCGAGCGCACTGGGCGGGTCGCCTCCATCGGCTGGGCGCATGTGCGCCTGGACAATCCGCGTCCTCAGATCGACCTGCCCGACCCGACGCAGACCGGAGGACGCGACGTGGAGGCGCTCTGGCCGAGATCGACGCCCTGGGACCGGCGTGACCAGTGGACCGGACGGCGGGGGCGACGCCGCGGTCGGCAACGAGGGCACGACGGGCTCACCGATCCGCCCGGCACGGCCCATGGAGGGAGCGGCTCGACGTCGTCGTGCTGGCGGGCGGAACCGGGCGTCGGTCGGCGGGGCCTCCAAAGCCCGATGTCGTCGCGCGCGGTGCCCGCTGCTCAATCATGTGCTGGCCGGGCTTTGTCTGGGCTGACCGATCTGGCTGAACCGGCGAGCGGGGCCGAGCCGACGGGGCGGTCCGCGCCGAGAAGCGCAGCCCGGCAGTGGCGACAGTGGCGACAGTGCGCGCGTCGTCGGCGTGGCGCTCCGCAGAGGTCGCGCTGCCCGCCGGCGTCCTGCGCGCGCTGGAGGATCCGCCGCTGGGCGGCGGTCGCCGGTGTCAGCCGCCGGGCTCGCACGACTGGCCGAATTTTCAGGGATCTTCAGGATCGCCCGGATCGGGCGCAGCTCCAGCAGCCCACGCCGCGCAGCGGCTCCGGCAGAGCTGACCGCGGTCGTCACCTGCGATGCGCCCGAGTCCGGGCGCGCACTGCCCGCTCTGGTGGCGGCGGCGAGGAACGCACTGGACGCGGACGGCGCCTGCGCGCTGGATGGCGACCACGTCCAGTACCTGCTCGGCGTCTACCGCACAGCGGCACTGACGCAGTGCGTGGCGCCAGGGGCGCGGCACTGCGGGATGTCTCCGTGCGTCGGGCCCTGGGGCCTGTCGGTGGTCCATGTGATCAGAGCTGCGATCCGCGGCCCGCGACCTGACACGTGGAGGACGTCCGCGCCTGGGACCGCCACTGAGCCGATGTGAACGGTGCGAGTCCGCAATACCGACTCAGTGCCCAGCGGCGGCCCGGTAAACCGCCCGGCAGCGGCCCGATCGGTGCTTGATCGCCGCCTCAGCAGTGCTCGCAAGCGCCCACGAATGCCCACGAGCGCTCGCGTGCTCAGTGGTCGCCGCCGCCGAGCTGTTCCAGGACATGCGGCACCAGGGGCGATGACGTACCACGGGTGTCCTTGACCCCGCCGCGCGATCCCGGCGCATTGACCACGAGGGCGCCGTCGTCTCCGCGGCTCGGAGCCCACCAGCCCTCGCGACAGGCCGGCCAGCGGAGTCTTGGTCCGGGCCGTGGGCGCGGATCTGCTCCTCCAGGCCCTCCATCCGCGCCAAGCAGAGGCGCAGCCCCGTGAGGTCGCGCGGGTGACCCCGGTCGGCGGTGAGCACGACCCGGGCGCCCGCGCCACGGCGACCTCGATGGCCGCCCGCACCGGCTCGGACCCGTCGGGCACCACGCGCACCTCGTCGACGACGACGTCGTGCCGGGCCAGGAGCTGAGCGGCGAGCGGCCCGAGGCGTCCTCGCGCTCCCGTTGAGCAACGATCGGAGACGATGACCGCGCCCTTGACCGGCTCGGCAACGGATGAAGGGTCTTCTGGACGACCTCGGCGGCGGGCTGATCGCGACGGGACTGTCGGCGGTTTGACGCATGAGACCACCGTAATGATGCCGCCCCTGCCTGCGCACCGTCATTTATTACGATACATGATATTTGCTAAATACGGCGCACACCGTGAAAAAGGTCCCTTGCACAACCATTGGAATGACGGGATACGACGCGCACTCTCCCCGTGCGCGCACCGGCTCCGTCATCATGGGTCGGTCTGAGCCACAAGGACTCGCATCTCGTGGCGCCCGCCCCGGACGACGCGGCCCGAGGCCTGCGACCGCGCTCCGTCCCACGTCACTACAGGAGCCCCATGAGCAAGCTCGACACTTTCTAGGCCGGGTCCTGACCGGCTGGAACCCGAGGAGCCGGAGAACTGGTCCGCTCATCGCCTGGCGAACCCTGATCATCACCACCTATTCGATGATCCTGGCGTTCTGCGTCTGGTTCCTGCCCAGCGCCATCGCCCCCTAAGCTCACGGAGATCGGCTTCACCTCACCGAGGGGCAGCTGTACTGGCTGGCCGCCATGCCGGGCCTGGCCTGCGGGCTGATCCGCTTCATCTACATGTTCCGCCGCCCATCGTCGGCACGCGCAAGCTAGTGGCCTACTCCTCCCTGCTCTCACGCCCTGCCGATGCTGGGGTGGTTCTTCGCCGTGCAGAACACCGGCACCGGTTTCGGGGTCGCTCATGGCGCTGGCTCGCCTGCGGCATCGGCGGCGGCTCCTTCTCCGGCTACATGCCCTCCACCGGCTACTTCTTCCCCAAGCGCCTGGCCGGCACCGCGCTGGGCATCCAGGCCGGCGTGGGCAACATGGGCATGAGCATCATCCAGCTCATGGGCCCCTGGCTCGCTGGGCTTCGAGCCGTTCGGCATCACCTGATCGCGCCCCAGCGGCGAGGATGGCCAGGTGTGGGTCCACAACGTCGCCGTCTCTTCGTCCCCTGGACCATCGTGGCGCGATCCTGGCCTTCACCTGTCAGATGCGATGCCCGTCAGGGCCAACATCCGCCAGCAGATCGACATCTTCTCCAACCCCCGACACCTGGTACATGACCTCGTGCTACGTGGCGACCTTCGGACTGTTCTCCGCGACTTCGCGGCCCAGTTCGGGCTGCTCATCAAGAACACCTACGGGCCGAGCTCGGAGCTGGCCGCCACCTTCGACAAGTCGCCCCTGCCCCTGGGAGCCACCTACGCGTTCCTGGCCCTCCATCGGCTCGGTCATCCGGATGTGCGGGGCCGCTGAGCGACAAGTTCGGCGGCGCTTCATCTGGACCTTCTCTCCACTGATCGGCATGGGAAGGCGCGACACTGGCGGCGACCACGCTGCTCCTCCACCACGATCCGGCTGTTCCCCAGATTTCTGGCGCGACGGGCGATGCTGGCGATGTTTCTCTTCTCCGGCTGGGCAATGCCGGCACAAGCAGATGCCGATGATCATGCCCTGACGCAGGCTGCCGATCGGCTTCACTGCCGCGATCGCGAGCCTCGGCGCTTCATCGTGGGCATCGCCATCGCTCGCTCGGCGCGACCGCCTGGTACTGATCTCCGTGGCCTTCTGCGCCCCAGCGCGGTCATCTGCTGGATCCGTCGCCGACTGGGGCCCTTCCCGGCTGATCCGTTCCCGACGACGGCGGGACGGCCTGGTCAGAGTGTCTGGCGGCTCCTCCCGGGCACTATCGGCTCGCCCCGGTGAACCGACGGCCACTGACCGCCGCTGAAAGCCAGCGACTCGACAGCCACTGACCATCACGGTGAAAGACCATCGATGACCACCTTCACCGACCCTCTCGTTGACGGACCCGACAAGCAGGTCGAGAACACCCCCGCCCTGTTCGCCCTGGGCTCCTACCTGCGTCGCGGCCGGGCCAGCTCGGACGCCCGCCGTCTCTTCCTCACGGGCGGTCGCGAGGCCGACACCTTCTACCGGCACCGGTGGAGCCACGACAAGATGGTCCACTCCACCCACGGGTGAACTGCACCGGCTCGTGCGCCTGGGAGGTCTACGTCGCGACGGATCATCACCTGGGAGAAGCAGATCACCGACTACCCGACCACGGGTCCGACATGCCGGGCACGAGCCCCGCGGCTGTCCCCGCGGCGCCGCCTTCTCCTGGTACACCTACTCGCCCACGCGCATCCGCTACCCCTATGTGCGCTCCGTGCTGCTCGACGCCTTCCGCGATGCCAAGGAGCGTCACGACGGCGACGCCGTGGCCGCCTGGGCCGATATCACCAGCAACCTCGAGATCTCACAGGCCTACAAGTCCGCCCGCGGAAGGGGCGGCATGGTGCGCGTGGGCTGGGACGACGCCATGGAGATCATCGCCGCGGCCTACGTCCACACCATTCGCACCTGGGGTCCCCGACCGCTGCGCCGGCTTCTCGGTCATCCGGCCATGTCCATGCTCTCCTACGAGGGCCGGCGGCCGCTTCCACGAGCTCATCGGCGGCACCATGCTGTCCTTCTACGACTGGTACGCCGATCTGCCCCCAGCCCTCGCCGCAGGTGTTCGGCGACCAGACCGACGTCCCGAAGCGGGCGACTGGTACAACTCCCCAGTACCTCCCTCATCATGTGGGGCTCGAACCTGCCCTGACCCGCACGCCGGACGCCCATTTCATGACCGAGGCCCGTTATACGGGCAGAAGGTCGTGTGGTCTCCCCGACTACGCGGACAACACCAAGTTCGCCGACCAGTGCTGCGTGAGCCCCGGCGCCGACGGCTGCGCTGGCCATAGGGTCACGTCATCCTCAAGGAGTTCCACGTCGCCCGCCACGAGCCGTACTTCATGGAGTACATGCGGCGCTACACCGACTCCCCCTTCCTGCTGGAGCTCGACGCCTCGCCCGATGGCGGCGGGTACGTTCTCGGCCGCTTCCTGACCGCGGACGGCGTGCGAGGCGCGGCCGACGGGCAGCCGAAGAACGAATTCCGGCCCCTGGTGTGGGACCGCGATCGCGGCCCGACCGATCCCGGCGGCACCCTGGCCGACCGCTTCACCCCCGAGGGCGAGGGCAAGTGGAACCTGCTCATGGAGGGCATCTCCCCGATCGCGAGCATCGCCGAGCTGGGCACCACGACCTCGCCCGTCGAGGGCGTCGAGGTGCCCCTGCCCCGCTCGACCTGCCCGGCTCCACCACGCCCACCGGCTCTGTGGGCGGCGGCGTCCTGCACCGGGGCGTGCCCGCCACCCGCCTGTCCGACGGCCGTCTGGTGACGACCGTCTACGACCCGCTCCTGACCAACTACGGCGTCCGCGGGCGGGCCTGCCGGGCCAGTGGCCCGGAGGACTACCACGACGCCACCGCGCCCGGCACTCCCCGGCGTGGGCGAGCGAGCTCACCGGCGTGCCCGCACCGGCCATGATCCGCGTGGCCCGCGAGTTCGCGGCCAACGCCGTCGAGTCAGGGCCGCTCCAGGTGCTCGCGGGCGCGGGCATCAATCACTACTACCACGCCGATGAGATCTCACCGCTCGATTCTGGCGCTGACCTCCATGTGCGGCACCCAGGGCGTCAACGGCGGCGGCTGGGCCCATTACGTGGGTCAGGGAAGGTCCGCCCCATCGCCGGCTGGGCGCAGTTCGCCCTTCGCCCTGGACTGGCAGCGGCCGCCCCGCCAGATGATCTCACGGGCTTCTGGTATCTGACCACCGACCAGTGGCGCTACGACAACACTCCCGCCGAGCGCCTCGCCTCCCCGCTGGGTCCGGGGGTGCTGACCGGCAAGACCGTCTCGGACACCATGGTCGAGGCCATGAAGCGCGGGTGGACGCCGTCGTGCCCGACCTTCAGCCAGCAATCCTCCTGCTGGGACAGCAGGCCCGGCACGCTCGGCATGGATCCCAAGGACTACATCGTCGACCGGCTGACGCGCGGCGAACTGCGGTTCGCGGCCGAGGACCCCGACGCGCCGGAGAACTTCCCCCGCATCCTGGCCTCCTGGCGCAGCAACCTGCTGGGCAGCTCGGCCAAGGGCACCGAGTTCTTCCTGCGCCACATGGTGGGCACGGGAGGCGACGTCAATGCCTCCGAGGCGCCTCCGGGACGCCGTCCGGCGTCCGATGACGTGGCGTGATAAGGCGCCTGAGGGCAAAGCTCGACCTCATGTGGACGGCGGACTTCGCAACACGTCCACCACGCTGCACCTGACGTCGTCCTGCCGGCGGCCACCTGGTACGGAGTACGACCTGTCCACCACGGACATGCACCCTTCATCCACTCCTTCAACGCGGCCATCGACCCGCCGTGGGAGCCCGCAGCGACTTCGACATCTACCGCCGGCTCGCCGCCGTGGTCAGCGCCTGGGCGCCGCAGTACCTCGCGCCCAGACCGACGTCGTCGCGGTCCCGCTGACCCACGACACCCCCGACGCTACGACGATGCCGCACGGCGACATCTCCTCGCGCCGCCGGAGTGGGTGCCGGGGGTCACCATGCCCAAGCTGGTGCCCGTCGAACGCGACTACACCCAGATCCTCAACAAGTTCGACACGATCGGCGCGCTGTGGAGAAGCCGGGCATCCCGGCCAGGGGCATCATGCTGATCGCCGACAAGGAGATGGACAAGCTCCGCCGCGCCCACGGCACCGCCGCGGCGCCGGGGAGAACCGCCCGCTCGTCGATACCCGATCAAGGCCGGCGACGCGGTCATGCATGTCGAGGGCGACCAACGGCCGCCTGGCCACCGCAGGGCTGGGGAACGCTGTCGCGCACCGGCACTCCGCTGATCGAGCTGGCAGCGAGGAGGAGGCCGGCAAGCAGATCACCTTCGCCGACACCCAGATCAAGCCGCAGCCGGTCATCACCACGCCCGAGTGGTCCGGCTCGAGCATGGAGGGGCGGCGCTACTCTGCTTCGTCGTCAACGTCGAGCACGCCAAGCCGTGGCACACCCTGACCGGTCGTATGCACTACTACCTCGACCACGACTGGATGCGGGACATGGGCGAGGCCCTGCCCACCTTCCGGCCACCGCTGGACTACGCCTTCCCCGTACGGCGAGGCCGCACCTGGATCGGTCTCCACCTCGCCGGTCGGCACCGCGCAGGTGGCGGTGCGGTACTCTGACGGTCCACGGCAAGTGGGCGATCCACTCCCAGTACTACGACAACCTCCACATGCTCACGCTGGCCGGGGCGGCCAGCACGCATCTGGATGAGCCCGGCCGACGCCGAGAAGATCGGTGTCAGGGACAACGAGTGGGTCGAGGCCTACAACCGCAACGGCATCGTGGCGGCTCGGGCGATCGTCTCCACCGCATCCCCGAGGGCATGGTCTTCATGCACCACGCCCAGGAGCGCACCATGAACACCCCGGTGACCGAGACCAGCGGGCGCCGCGGCGGCACTGCAACTCGCTGACCCGCATCGTGCTCAAGCCGAGCCATTTTCGCCGGCGGCTACGCCCGGCACGTCCCTACGCCTTCAACTACATCGGCCCCACCGGCAACAACCGCGACGAGGTCACCCTCATCCGTCGCCGCAGCAACCAGGAGGTGACCTTCTGATGAAGGTGATGGCCCAGATCGCGATGGTGATGAACCTCGACAAGTGCATCGGCTGCCACACGTGCTCGGTCACGTGCAAGCGAGCGTGGACGAACCGCGAGGGCACCGAGTACATGTGGTTCAACAACGTCGAGACCCGTCCCGGCGTCGGCTACCCGCGCGGCTGGGAGGATCAGGAGCGCTGGAAGGGCGGCTGGACCCGCACCCCGGGCGGCCGCCTGGTGCCCCGCTCCGGAGGTCGTCTGCGCCGTCTCGCGCAGATCTTCTCCAACCCGGACATGCCGGGCGTCGAGGACTACTACGAGCCGTGGACCTACGAGTACGACCGTCTACTGTCCGCGCCGAGGACTCCCCACCCTCCCGGTGGCCCGGGCGAAGTCCCAGCTCACGGGCGAGTACATGCCCACGATCCAGTGGGGACCCAACTGGGACGACGACCTGGGCGGCTCCACCGGACCCTGGCGGACGATCCGGTCCTGGCGGGCATGAGCGAGAAGGTCCAGCACCAGATCGACCAGACCTCCATGTTCTACCTGCCGCGCATCTGCGAGCACTGCCTGAACCCCACCTGCGTATCCGCCTGCCCGTCGGGCGCCATGTACAAGCGCACCGAGGACGGCATCGTCCTGGTGGATCAGGACGCCTGCCGCGGCTGGCGCAGTGCGTGTCCGCCTGCCCCTGACAAGAAGGTCTACTTCAATCACGCCACCGGCAAGGCCGAGAGCGCCTGTGCTACCCGCGCCTGGAGATCGGCGAACCGACCGTGTGCTCGGAGACCTGCGTGGGGCGCCTGCGGTACCTCGGGGTCCTGCTCTACGACGCCGACCGCGTCTCCCAGGCCGCCGCCGTCAAGGACCCGCAGGACCTCTACGCGGCCCAGCGCGAGTCCTCCTGGACCCGCACGATCCCGGACGTCATCCGGGCGGCCCGCGCCGAGGGCGTGCCCGAGACCTGGATCACCGCGGCTCAGGCCTCGCCCATCTGGGACCTCATCACCACCTACGAGGTGGCCCTGCCGCTGCACCCCGGGTACCGGACCATGCCGATGGTGTGGTACGTCCCGCCGCTGAGCCCCGTCGTCGACGGTCGCGGCCGCGGAGCTGGACGGCGAGGATCTACGGGTGCTGCTGACGGCCGTGGCGAGATGCGCATCCGCTGGGTACCTCGCCGGACGCTGTTCGCCGGGGACACCGGTCCGGTCGAGCGCTCCTGCGCCGCCTGGCGCCATGCGCTCCCATATGCCGGGAGGTGCGTCTGGAGCGCGAGGCGAACCCGACCATCGCGCGCCTCGGTGGGCATGAGCGGACAGGAGCTGGAGGACATGTACCGCCTCTGGCCATCATCGCCAAGTACGACGACCGCTACGTCATCCCACCCAAATGCCGGAGTCCCCGCGGCATGGAGGCCATGGGCGAGGACGTGCGCACGCTCCTGGGCGAGGGCGCTGGCGGCTAGCCATCCCGCGCCTCCTTCCACGGGCAGGCCGGGTTCTACTCCGGTGCCCTGCCGACGCCGACGGTGCGCCGCGACCCCGGTGCCGGCCGCGGGACGACAGGGGCCGGGGCCGGATCGGAATCGACTCCGTGGCCGGGTCGGCACGCCCGGTCGAAGCGGCCGACGCAGTGACCTAGAACCCCAAGAGAAACACGAGGGTCCGCACGCCCTCCTTCGTGCGCGCGCCGCGCCTATGGCGGCGCCCGAGCGGGTGGCGCTCACGGCGCGCGAGCGGTGCGACGGCGTAGCCGCCTCCCCTGCTGCTGGACTACCCGGCCGAGGACGCCCTTCAGGCGCGGCTGGAGGCGGTCGAGGCCGCCTGGCGGCCCGGATGCCCCGCCCGCGGCGGTCGCCGCCCCCGTGGAGGGTTCGTGGCCACCGCCCGCTCCTGGGGCGCCCGCGTGCGCTGGCCAGGCACTACGTCGAGACCTTCGATCGGAGCGCGGCGCGCTGCCTGTGCCTGACCTACTACGCGGTGGGCGACACCCGTCACCGCGGGGCGGCGCTGCTGGCCTTCAAGCAGGCGCTGGCGGCGGCCGGCTACGAGATGGCCGCCGACGAGCTGCCCGACTCTACCTGCCCGGTGGTGCTGGAGCTGTCGCGCGCAGCGGCGACGATCGCCGAGCACGCCGCTGCCAGCCATCGCGAGGGCATTGAGGTGCTGCGCAGCGCCCTCGTGGACGCCGGTCCCCTACGCCCCACCTGGTGGAGGCGATCTCCATGACCCTGCCGAGATCGACGCCGCCACGGCCGATCGGGTGCGGGCACTGGTAGCCGCCGGACCGCCCACTGAGACCGTCGGGTCACGGACGTGCTGCCCTTCCCTCTCGACGCCGATCAGCTCGCTCAGCCGATCGGCCCGCTCAATACAGCAACCGCAGCGGACGTAGCGACCACAGCGGCGGCGGCCCCATCGACCCGGCCGGTCCGGCAGAAGTCGCGAGCTCACCGTCGGCCCAGACGTCCGCGAGCCCCCGACCGGCAGCATCGCAGGAGCCCCGATCATGAGCACCTTCGAACAGTACTTCCTGTGGATCGCCCCTGCCGTACGTGGCGTTCTTCCTCTGGGCGCGGGCCTGATGTGGCGCTACCGCAACGACCAGTTCGGCTGGACGAGCCGATCCTCCCAGTGGAACGAGTCGCGGATCCTGCGCTGGTCCTCCCCGCTGTTCCACTTCGGCATCCTGTTCGTGGCCGCGGGCCACGGCATGGGCCTGGGGTCCCCAAGGACTGGACCGAGGCGGCCGGCATCCCGAGCACGTCTACCACCTCATGGCGGTCATTCCCGCGGCACGCTGGCGGGAATCATGACGCATTGGTGGGCCTGGGCGGCCTGATCTACCGGCGCGATCGTCGTCAAGTCCGTGCGCTGGCGACGACGACCAACGACAAGATCATGTACGTCCTCCTGCTCGTGCCGATCTGCCTGGGAGCGTGGGCGACGGTCTCCACCCAGCTGTGGGCGGTCTGCACGGCGGCTCGACTACCGCGAGACCATCAGCCCGTGGTTCCGCTCGATCTTCCTGCTCACCCCAGCCCGAGCTCCATGGCCGATGTGCCGACGGTGTTCAAGCTGCACATCGTGGCCGGCCTGCTGCTCTTCGCCATCTGGCCCCTTCACCCGGCTGGTCCACGTGGTGAGCGTCCCGGTGGGGTACATGACCAGGCCCCTACGTCGTCTACCGCTCGCGAGCGACCTCCGCCGCCGCTCCGCGACGCGGATGGACGCCCAGTGCGCGCAGGGAACCGGCAACCAGGGCCTCGACGACGTCACCCCTCTCGCGGGGCGCCTAAACGACCGCCGCTGATTCCGCCGAGATCGGTCCGGTTCCGCATCGAGATCGGTTGCGCTACTGCGGGCCCCTGCTGCTCGCCAATGGTTCTGAGGTGCGGCACGCGCCTTCGCCCCGAGTTCGCCGTGCGCCTCGACGTCGAGTTGGCCGGGCTGACCTGGACCGATCTCGAGCCGGAAGTGGACCGATCTCGGTGTGGGGGCGTGGTTGTCGTCGGTGTTGCACATGGGGAGACTGGAGCCTCTGCGGGGCGGGGGCTGGTTTTTGTTGGAATCACGGGATTATCCGGCGATCGTCGCGTGTGGCGGTCGGGCTCCCCATGTGCGGTGAGGGGGTCTATGCACATGGGGAGCGGAACCGTGGACCACTGCTGACTGACATTGCTGTCCAGCATGATTCCGCGGTTTCCCCACCGACGCAGAGCACGCGCGGTGTGCAACACCCACCACCCCAGCCCACGCAGACCACGTGGACACCGACAGAGCGCAGGGCAGCGGTCCTGCAGAGCGTGTCGAGCATCCCAGCTCACCCGGGCATCAGCGCCTGCCGCCCCTGACAGCGGTGTTAACCAACCGAGCACCTCCCGCCAGGAACCACCACATTCAAAATCCACAAACACTCGCCCGCTCCCAGACTCACCGAGAAATCGCACTCCGCACCGAGATCGGTCCACCTGACGCATCAACAGGACTATAGGTGCACCGACCGCACCAGATCAGAGGGATTTCGGACGCGCCCGATCAGCTCGCGACGATGCCGACCACCAAACTTTTCGGACATCCGAACTCATTCGCTTTTCATCTGGACCGGCAGCATGAGATTCTGACTCGGATAGTGGCCAACCGACCCGAGTTGAGTCGGCGGTAGTCAACAACTAGCCGGCCGCTCGTCGGCTGCGCACCGTCATTACTCAGCTCACCGCCAACAGCCACAGGCCCTCTGTCACACGGGACCCATGACGAAAGGACCACTTCCATGCGCATGCACCGTCGCGCGGCCCTGGCCGCCGTCGCCCTCTATCCGCCGTCTCGCTCGCCGCCTGCGAGGCTCGGCCTCCACCCCCGACGGAGGCCTCCGACGCCGCCTCCTCGAGCCGCCGCCGAACAGGTCTCCGGAGAGATCAACGTCTTCGCAGCGGCCTCGCTGAAGAAGGGCCTATGAGGATATCGGCGCCGCCTTCCAGAGGGCCAACCCCGACGCCCGTCAACTTCGAGTTCCTGGGTTCTCAGGGAGCTCCTGTCCAACTGTCCGAGGGCTCGGCCGCGGACGTCACTGGCCACCGCCGACTACCGACATCATGGACAGCGCCGTCAGCCAGGGACTCGTGGGCGATCCGCAGGAGTTCGCCACTAACACCCTGAGCATCATCGTCCCCGAGGGCAATCGGCCGGCATTACCGGTTTTCGACGACTCCCTGAACGCCGAGGGCGTCAACCTCGTCATCTGCGACCCCGGTCCACGTCCCCTGCGGCACCGCGACCAAGAAGATGGGAGACCACCGGCGTCACCCTCGCGATCCGGCCTCGAAGGAGACCAAGGTCAGTGACGTGCGGAGCAGGTCCGGAGTCCGGCGAGGCCGACGCCGGGATCGTCTACGTCACGGACGCCGCGACGGCCAAGGGCACCGAGGAGTCCGATCCCGGATCTCGGCGTCGTCAACCACTGCCGATCGCCACAACCTCCTCCTCGACGAACGAGGCCGGGGGCAGAGGCCTTCGTCGACTTCGTGCTCTCCGACAAGGGCCGGAGATCCTGCAGAACACCTACAAGTTCAGGGCCCCGCCGACTCGGCCGCCGCGACCAAGCCGGCGATGAAGGAATCCACCGAGGCCACCGAACCCGCTGAATCCGCTGAATCCGGCAGGTCCAACTGACGGCCGGCAGCACTCAGCCACACCGAGGGGCCGGCCGCACGCACTCGCCCCCTCTGATTCGCCAGATTTCAACAGAATTCACCCCGGCAGGCCGGCGTCCCGCTCGGACGCCGGCCCACATCGATGTGACAGGTTTGATGACGTGACACTCCGCGCCTCCACCCGCCCGGCCGATCGGTGCCGCCACCGAGCCGGGGTCCGCCTCCCGCTCCGGCAAGCGCCGTGATAGATCACGAGCCGCCCACTCGCCACTTCCGCTGCCCGTGCTCGCACTCGGCGTGCTCGGTGCCTGCGCCATCGTCCTGCCCTTCGTCCGGGACTGGGCACGCGTGTGGCCTGGACAGAGCTGCCGACGCTGCTGACGTCGCAGGCGGCCACCCGCGCTCTGGGCCTGTCGCTGCGCACCTGCGTCATCGCCACCGTGATCTCGGTCTGCCTCGGCGTGCCGTTGGCGCTCCTGCTGGCGCGGCGGTGGCGAGGCGTGCGCGTGAGCGCGTGCTGCAGGGTGCTGCCGATGACCATGCCGCCGGTAGTGGCGGGAATCGCCCTGCTGGCGACGTTGGGCAAGCAGGGTCTGCTCGGGCGGACCCTGAGCGTCATGGACGTGCAGATCTCCTTCGACCACGGCCGTCGTCATCGCACAGGTCTTCGTCGCCATGCCCTACCTCGTGGTGACCCTCGAGGCCGCGCTGCCTCAGCCGCGACAGCCCACGTCGAGACGATCGCCCGGACTCTGGGCACGGGCCCGTGGACGCTGCTGACGCGCATCACCCTGCCGCTGGTGGGACCGGGCCCTGGCCCGCGGCACAGCTACTCGCCCTGGGCAGGGAGCCTGGGCGAGTTCGGAGCGACCATCGCCTTCGCCGGCTCCAAGGAGGGGTGACGCGCACCATGCCGCTGGCGATCTATCTGGAGCAGGGAGAACGACACGGCGACCTCTCTGGCACTGGCGGTGGTGCTCATCGCCAGTCCCTTCCCTCATCGTGCGGGGCGACCAGCATCTCCTGGCCCGAGCTCGTGCGCCGCCTGCCCGCATCCGTCTCGGCGCGCCCAGATGTCATCGCCGCGCTCGACGACGACCTCCCGCCCCGTCCCCACCGCGCCCCGCGGCCTGGATCTCCGCGTCTCCTTCGCCTCAGCCCAACGGAATGTCACCGCGGACCTGGAGGTCGGGGCCGGACGCACGCTCGCCCTCATCGGCCCCAACGGTTCGGGCAAGTCGACCGTCTGCGGGGTCGTGGCCGGCCTGCTCGACGCCGATGGCGGCCGGGTGCTCCTGGGCGAGCAGAGCTGGATGGCCCGAGCGGCTTCGTGCCCGCCGGTCGTCGCGACGTCGCCCTGCTGTCCCAGGCCCCGGGGATCTTCACCCACATGAGCGTCCTGGACAATGTCGCCTTCGGGCCGCGCTGCCGCCATGTCACCAAAGGCGCCGCCCGCGAGCGCGCCCATGCCGAACTGGAGTCGGCCGGGTTGAGCACCTCGCCGCTCGTCGGGGCTCCGAGCTCTCGGGCGGGCAGGCGGCTCGCGTGGCGCTCGCCCGGGCCCTGGCGACGAGCCGCGCCTGCTGGTCCTCGACGAGGCCGATGTCGGCCTGGACGTCACCGCGCGCCGGGAGATGCGGCGCCTGGTGGCACGCCGGGCCGCGGAGGAGGGAGCTGACGGTCCCTGCTGGTCACCCATGACGTCCTGGACATCACCGCCCTGGCCGAGGACGTCGTCGTCCTGGAGAACGGCCGGGTGGCTGAGCGCGGAACCACAGCCGAGGTGCTGGCCGCGCCGGTCTCGGACTTCGCCGCAAGGCTTACCGGCACCGCGGTCCTGACCGGGCGGCTGGCGAGGCGACGACGAGAGTCCGGCCTTGAAGCTGGATCGAGGGACGGGTTGTTCCCGGGCGCCCTCGAAGCGACGGCGGCGATGACGGCGATAGCTGGGATGGCGAGGGAGCCGGTGGGAGCCGCGAGAGCCTGCGCCTCGGCGGGCCCGGCATCGCCCTGGTGCCGCCGGACGCCGTGGCCATGTACCGGGGAGCCTCCCAGGGCTCGCCGCGCAGTCCTGGCGGGCAGAGTCACCGGGTGGACCGGGCCCGGCGCCCTGGTAAGTGTTGAGGTGCGCCTGACCGGCGGGCAGACCATCCGCGCCGCGGTCACCGCAGGCGCCGTCGCCGAGATGGGCATCGCCGTCGACCAGGAGCTGTGGTGCGCTATCAAGGCCGTCGAGGTGCGCATCGTACCCCGGCGCGAGCGCGACTCGGCCGCACGCCGGAGCCGAGCGGGCGCGGAGGAGAGCGCCGCCGAGCGTGCTGAGTGACTGAGCGACCGAATGACCCGGGCACGAGGATCCCGCATACTCGACAGCACCCATCACCGCCGACCGTTCGCCCCTGTCAGCCGATCTCCGGCCCGCACGGGCGACCCGTTATCGAGCCGAAGACGGGCCTCCCGGTTGAAGCCCCAGGCGGTCGAGGCCGTCACGACCACGAGCAGCCCCATCACCGCGATCCCGGACGAGGCCAGCGAGCACGGACACTCCCGCAGCGCAGATGAGGACGGCATCGCAGGCCGCCAGGCTGACCCACATGCTGCGGCCCGTCGAGCGCGTGAGGAAGAACCAGAACGCGGTGACGCAGATGACCATGCCGCCGAACAGCGCCATGACGGCCGCCGGCGCGATCGGCTCAGCCGGTTCGGCCACCACGACCTCCGCCCCGACGGCCAGGGCCACCATGCCCAGGACGAGGACCTGCCTGAGCCGTTGGTGGCCAGGACGGCCAGTGAGACGTTGGCGGCCGGGTCGTCGCCGTGGGCCTCGGAGGTCATGGGGGCCAGGACGTGCTCCTCATTGGCCGGGCCGAAGAACAGCGCCCACACGCCGATGATGACGGTAGGGAGGTCACTCGGCCGCCACGACCAAGGGCTCGTCCAGGCCGTGGATGATCGCGTTGCCGGTGGTGAGGGATGGCCTCGCCCAGGCAGATGATGAGGAAGAGCTGGCAGCGCTCGATCTGGTGGGGCAGGTCGAGTCGATCTCGTCGCGGCCGGGCACGGGCAGGCCCGGCACCGGGTGGCACAAGCGCATGCCCAGCAGATCGATGGCGGCGGCCGCCGCCCACCAGACGAGGCGGCTGTGTGCTCGTCGGCCAGGGCGCCCACCACCCAGGGCACGGCCGAGACCGTCGCCCACACCACCATGTTGATGCGGTGCAGGCGCATGGCGGGCAGGACGTCCACTCGCCGGGTCAGCAGCGGCCTGCCGATCTGGATGGCCAGCAGTGGGGCGACGAACATCCACGGTCGGTGCTCGAAGGCCCGGGTGATGGAGGCGTTCATGATCAGGCCGATCACCATCACGCCCATCAGGAGGTAGCGCGCCGTGCGCCGTCTGGACAGCACCATCGTGGACTCGTAGGTGGTGGTTGCACACCCCGAAGACCGTCAGGGACATCACCAGGGTCTCCAGGGCGCCGCGCCAGGTGAGGTTGTCCAGGAGGTGCTCGGAGAGCTGGGAGATGGCGAAGACGTAGATGAGGTCGAAGAAGAGCTCGAGCTTGGTGACGTCCTGCTCTCGCCAGGGGGCTACCTCCAGGTCATGGTCGGCGCTAGGGGATGCTGGGCATGCCGGGCATACGGTCCTTTCAGCTGGGCAGCAGGGGCTCGCTGCAGTGTGCGAGCACCGTGGATCGCCACTCCACAAGGCCCTCATGGGCACGCAATCGCCGACGTCAGCGACCTTCAGCCCGGGCTCCGCCCTGGTGCGATGCTCAGGGGTTTCAGGGATTCTCCGTGGGGATCACCAACAGCCAGGTGAGGTGGAGGCCGCCCGATGCAATGGACAGCAGCCCCACCGGGATCTGGAAGGAGGAGCGAGCGGTCGCTGTGCGAACAGGCGCTGAGCGAGCTGACCGGCTCCAGATCGGGACGAGGGTCTAGCCGAGCATGGTCTCGCGCACCCGGGCGCCCCCAGTCCCGGGCCTGTCGCGGTACTATCGCCCAACTCCAGGATGCCCGCGGGCCGAGCGAGCCAGACGGCCATGAGCACGAGCATGTTGTCGCCAAGATCGGTGGCTGCACCCGCAGTGAGAGTCATCCACAGCGTCGTGCCAGCGGGTCCTGACCCACAGAAACACAGGACGTGGACGGCTCTATGAACAAGCTTCGCCTCGTCGTGTGCCAAAACGGAGGATTTTTCACCCGCCACCAAGAAGACAGAGAATCAAACGCGCTGTCCAGAGCAGCGTTAGAGCCGAGTTTCCCGTGGGGAACCGAGACCAACGGTGCTTTAATCTCCTCCGTTTTGGACACGTCCGCCCCGAGCCGCTATCGGGCCGTATGCATGCGCAACCTCAACCCCGAAGGGGATCGGCCCGATCAGGGATCCAATGAGTTGAAGCTTTGCGCTATAGGCGTTTCGGAACAACGGGCTCTACAGGCGACTCGGACGGGCACGCGCCGGATCGGGCCGCGACCGAGCATCGACCACGCCGCCCACTCGATTCCCGAACCCGGACTCACGCGGGAGACTCGCGGCCACCCATGCGCTCGGAGGGATCACCAGGAGCCAGATGGTGAGAGCCCGCCGCAGGCTAGCGCTAAAAGCCCCACCGGGATCTGGAAGGGGAGGCAGGCGCTGCGCCAGCAGGTCGGCCCCGGTCAGGACGAGGGGCGCCATGGCCGCCGAGGCCGCCATGGTGATCGGCGGTCCGGCTGACCCGCCTCGCCAGCTGCGGGGCCGCCAGAGCCAGGAAGCCGATCGGCCCGGAGCAGCCACGCACGGCGGCAGAACGACGCCGTAGCCGAGCATGGGCCCCGCGCCGGGCGGCGCTCAGCCCCAGGCCGGTGGCGGCGCTCATCGCCCAGCTCCAGAATGCCGCGGGCCGGGTGAGCCAGGACGACCGGGGAAGGGTACGACAGCCGCCAGGATCAGCGGTCGCACCTGGGTCCAGGTGATGGCGTTGAAGGAGCCGTACTGCCAGGCCTTGGCCACCTCGGCATCCTGAATCGTGGCCCGGGAGATCAAGTAGTCGTTGGTGGCCGAGAGCATCTCCGACAGAGCGATACCGGCCAGCACCAGGGCCTCCCCGCCGACTCCGCGCCGCAGAGCCACCAGGACCACGACGGCCGCGGTGGCGAAGCCGCCGAGGATCGTGCCGGTGGCGATCTGGAGGGTGGAGGAGGCGGCGCTCAGCAGGATGACCACCAGTCCCCGGTGGAGGCGCCCGTGGTGAAGCCGACGATATCGGGGCTCCCCAGAGGGTTGCGCGACAGACTTTGGAAGATCGCCCCCGACAGCGCCAGCATCGCTCCCACCAGCGCAGCGGCGATCGCCCGCGGTAGGCGCTGGCCTAGCACGATGAAGCGGTCCAGATCACTGCCCTGTCTCCCAGGACTCGCAGCGCACCGGCGGCGGAGAGCTCGTGAGGCTCCCGTCACGAGCATGATGCCCATGACCGCCAGGGGCCGCCAGGATCAGCAGGCCGGTGACCACGAGGGCCCGGCGGTGAATCATGAGCCCGCCCGGCCCCCAGGGGCAGGCGCGCTGCTGCGAGGCCGGCGGGCCGAGGCGGTGGGAGGCGGCAGGGGGCGGTCTCCCGACGCCCGGACGCCCTGACGGCCCTGATGATCCTGCCGGTCCCGGTGCCGCCGCGGATTCAGCCTCATTGCGCCCCCTGCCTCTGAGCGCCGAATGACCATGGCGGCAGCACGGGCCCGCCGATGAAGGCGGTGACGATCCCGGCCTCCATCTCGTCCGGGGGCGTATGAGGACCCGCCCCACGACATCGGCGGCCAGCAACAGCACCGGCCCGGCGACGAGGGAGACCAGCAGACAACCGTCGTTGATCGGCGCCCAGGGGCCAGGCGCAGCGCGGGGAACCACGAGGGCCGACGAAGGAGATGGGACCGACGGCGGCCGTCGAGGCGCACAGGAGCGTGATGGAGATCAGCGCGAGCCCGCGCGCACGGGCGGGACTGACGCCCAGCGCCCCTGGCCTGCTCCTCCCCAGCGCCAGGGCGTTGAGTGTCAGGCCCGAGGCCAGCGCCAGCAGCAGACCCACGGCGAGGAAGGGCCAGAGCCAGGTGAGCAGACTCGCATCGCGGTCCTCCAGGGAGCCCACCACCCAGAAGCGGTAGGACTCGAAGGCCTTGGCGTCGTACATGGTGATGGTGCCGGTGATGGCGTGAAGGCTGGCCCCCAGGGCCACGCCCGCCAGCACGAGGCGAGCAGGACCGGCGTCGGCGCTGCGGCGGGCCATGAGTTGAACCAGCACGGCGGCCAGAGCGGCGCCGGCGAAGGCGAACCAGAGGTAGCCGTGGACGTCGGAGATCCTCAGCAGGGAGATGGACAGGACCACTGCCAGGGAGGCGCCGCGCGTTGACGCCCAGGATGCCGGGTTCGGCCAGCGGATTGCGGGTCAGGGCCTGCATGACGACCCCGGCCACGGACAGGCAGGCGCCGACGACGATGGCCAGAATGGTGCGTGGCATGCGCAATCGCCACACGACGATGGAGTTGACGGTCTGGTCGCGGGCCGATCAGACCGGTCCAGGCCTCACTGAGGGTCAGGCCGCGCGAGCCGATGGCGAGGCTGAGCAGACCCAGCAGCCCCACCAGGGCCAGGCAGACCAGGAGCGTGCCGCCTGTTCGCGCCCCGGCCCCGGGCCTGCCGAGGGCGGCACGAGCGCCACTCATCGCCGTGACCGTCACTGCGGTCCGACAACAGTTTCCGGACGCACCGCCGGCATGCTGCCGCTGGGAGCCTCGAAGACGATCTGGACCACTTCTGTCTCATTTCTTCCGGACGGTCCTTGATAAAAATACTGCCGCCCAGGTTAGCCTAAGCACATGACATCGCTCTACAGTCGTCGTTACAGCCGACGCTCCACCCTGTCCCTGGCGGGCCTGGCCGCTATCGCACCGATCCTGGCCGCCTGCTCCTCCGAGGCGGTGATTCGCCCGACCAGGCCTCCTCCGGAACGGGAGCCGCAGGCGAGGGAAGCGACTCGGCGCCCCCAACGTCCTCAGTGCCGACCGGCATCCCCGACGGCATGGGCTCGGGCCAGGGCGATGACGTCTTCCCCCGCACAGTCACGCACTTCCAGGGCAGCACGGAGATCACGCAGGCCCCCACCAGAGGTGGTCATCACCGGCACCGGTCAGCTCGATACTGCACTCACGTTGGGATTCGTCCCGGTGGGTTCCACGGCCGGAGACGGCGCGGAGCTGATTCCGAGCTATCTCGCCGAGGCCTTCCCGCAGGACGCCGACGCCCTGGCCGAAATGAAGAATGTCGGCAATCGCAAGGGCCCCGACGTCGAGTCGATCGCCGACCGCTCCCCCGACCTCATCCTCATGAACAACTCGGGCAAGGACGCGGCCTCCTCTACGCCTCCCTGTCCGAGATCGCGCCCACGGTAGTCACGCAGGGGCAAGGGCACCAACTGGAAGCAGGACTTCCTGCTCATGGCCGACGCCCTGGGCAAGCCGGACACCGCCCAGACGTGGCTGGACTCCTTCCACACCGACGCCGCCAAGGCCGGCGAATCCATTGATCGGCGGGCCACCGTCTCCCTGCTGCGCGTGCGACCGAGGGCCGCCTGCGCATCTTCGGAGCCGTCTCCTTCGCCGGCTCCGTCCTGGCAGTATATGGGCGCGGCCAGGCCCGAGGCCAGCAGTTCACCAACGATGTCTCGCAGGACATCTCAGGAGGAAGCTCGTGAGCCGACGGCGCCGCTGGCTCCTGTGCAGGTCCAGGGCGGGGACGCCTCGAGCTGACCTCCTTGGACCTGTGGCCCGCACTGCAGGCCGTTTCCTCGGACCATGCGGTGCAGGGTGGATGACGACCTTCTTCCTCAACGCAGGGGCCGGCGGCGGCGCGACGGTGCTCACGAAGGTCTCGAAAGCGGTGAAAGTAGGCGCGACAGTGCCCCCGGCGCTCACCTCGAGGACACTTCGGGCGCTCCGGAGAGCCAGCCCTCCCCACGGGCCTGCAGGTCCAGGGCATCTCCTGGGCTACCATCCGGCCCGCCCGTCATCGAGAACCTGACCGCGGCGATCACGCCGGGCGGTGACGATGATCGTGGGGCTAACGCCTGCGGGAAGTCGACTGCTGCTGCGATCCCTGACCCGCATCCTGTCTCCCCGGCTCGGGGCAGGTGATCCTCGACGGCCGAATATCGCCACCGTGAGTCCCAAAGCAGCTGGCGCGGCGCGTGGGGCCCTGCTGGCCCAGTCCTCGATCGCACCCCGGGATCACTGTGCACGAGCTGGTGGCGCGCGGGCGCTATCCGCATCAGTCGATCCTGCACCAGTGGTCCTGCCGACGACGACGAGGCGGTCAGCGAGACGATGGAGCGCACCCACGTGGACGGCCTGGCGACTCGTCCAGTGGCCTCCTTGTCGGGGACAGCGCCAGCGGGTCTGGTGGCGATAGCCCTGGCCCAGCGCACCGACATCCTCCTGCTGGACGAGCCACGCACTTACCTGGATCTGGGCCCATCGGGTCGATGTCCTGGGCTCTTCCGCGAGCTCAACAGCGAGTTGGGGACGACGATCGTCGCAGTCCTCCACGACCTCAATCAGGCCTGCCGGTACGGCGACGAGGTCATTGCCATGCACGAGGCGCCATCCTGGCCCACGGCGTCCCCGAGGAGGTCGTCACCGCCGAGATGATGGTGGAAGGTCTTCCGGCCTGCCGGTGCAGGTCATCTCCGATCCGCTCACCGGCACTCCGCTGGTGCTGCCCCGGCCGCGCTCCGGAGCGCGAAGCACAGGATCGCTCGGGAATTCCGGGAACGCCGTCATGAAGCGCCCTCCGGGACACCGCAGCCGGGCACGCTCTGAGCCACGCAGTCCACTGAGCGGTTTCGGCCCCGAGCAGCGCGAGGCCCGGTTGTCCCATACTGCCCATGCTCGCCGGATCGCAATTCCCGGACTGAGCAAAAAAGCCGCCCTACAGCACGCCTTCTCCTGTTTTTCTACGGCTTCCTCACGCTACCTCGCGCCCGGGGGCGGTCGAAGCTTCGGCTGACGGCGATCCGGGTGGCCCGACGGTGCCTGGGACAAAGCGAGAACGGCCCGTAGGCTCGAAAACGACAGCGCCCGAGCACCACCGGACGCCAGTACGCGGGAGGACTTCATGAGCACCACAACCCCTGCCCTGCCCACCAGCATGCCCACCAGCATGCGGGGCGTCGTCATGCACGCCCCCGGAGAGGTGACCGTTGAGGACCGCGAGGTCCCGCGCATCGTCGAGCCCACCGACGCGATCCTCAAGATCGAGGTCACGCCTGCATCTGCGGCTCCGATCTGTGGCCACGTCAGGGCATCAGCCGCTTGCGAGCCGCCGCCCCATGGGCCACGTACATCGGGACCGTCGTCGAGGTCAGCGAGGTCACCAGCGATGAAGCCCGACGGCTTCGTCGTCGGCTCCTTCTGCGTCTCCGGACAACACCTGTGAGATCTGCGAGGACGGCTTCCGGTCACATCCATCCGGCGGCTTCATGGGCGATACGCAGGCCCGAGTACACGCGCGTGCCCCTGGCCGACGGCACGCTCGTCGTCGTGCCGGCAGCGAGCGGGGACCCGATGTCGTGGCGAACCTGCTGGCCGCCTCCGAGCGTACTCGGCACGGGAATTGGTTCAGCGCCGTCGCCGCCGCGGCCGGCGGCAAGACGATCGCCATCGTCGGCGACGGCGCTGTGGGGCTGTCGGCCGTGCTGGCCGCGAAAGCCCTCGGCAACGTGGCAGGTCGTCGCCTCTCGCCACGAGGATCGGGCGGCGCTGCTTGCAAGTTCGGGGCCGACGTCGTCATCGCCGAGCGCGGCGATGAGGCGCGGCCAGGTCAAGGCTCACCGGGGCTACGGTGCCCACGGCGTGGTCGAGCGGTCGGCAGACCAGGTGTCCGATGAACCAGGCCATCGCCTCATGCCGGCCCGACGGTACCTCGGTTCGTGGGCGTGGCCCACGGCGTGACCTGGACGGGCGGCAGCTCTTCGGGCGGAGGGTCAACATGCTGGGCGGCCCCGCGCCGGTGCGCCCTTCCTGCCCCGATCTCATCGACCGGATCCTCAAGCGCGAGATCCACCGGGGCGGGTCTTCACCATGCGCCTGCCGCTGGAGCGGGCGGCCGAGTGTGCGGCCATGGACGAGCGCCGCGCCATTGGTATTGCTAGAGATCTGAGTTCAGAGCGGCTCAGCCGCTCGGGAACCAGACTCGACTCGACGACCGCGCCGTGGCGCCGACAGGTGCGGCGGCGCGCCGTCGTGTTCGCTCACCTGCAAGCCCACCGGCCCGCGATGGCGTCGCGGTCGAGTCAGCATCACCGGCAACAAGCTCGAAAGGAGCATCCGTGCAGTACATCACTGGCGGAAGGGATCACCGCCCCGCGCTCGGCTGCGGCACCCTATCTGATCGATCCCGCCATCACGGGCGCTGCGCGCGCGCGAGGCGCTCGAGGTCGGCTAGCCGGCACATCGGACACCGCCGCCCTGTGCGCAATGGGGCGGAGTCGGCGCGGCCCTGCGCGGCGCCGAGGCCGACGGCGTGGCCCGCGACGACGTCTTCCTGGTCACCAAGACCCTGGGCGCGGGACAGGCCGAGACCACCAAGTCCTTCGAGTTCTCTGCGGGCTCTCAACACCGATTATGTGGACCTGCTCTGATCCACTGGCCCATGGGCGACGAGGTGGGCGCCTGGCGCGCCCTGGAGAAGGCGTACGCCGGCGGAAAGGCGCAGGCCATCGGGCTGTCGAACTTCTTCGGACGCGAATTCCGCGAGGTCGTGCGGGCCGCGGAGATTCCTCCCGCTGTGAACCAGGTCGAGCTCCACCGTACTTCCAGCAGCCGCGCGCTGCGGCCACTGCTGGACGACGCCGGCTGTCAGGTCGAGGCGTGGAGCCCGTTGGCCGCCGGAAGGCGGGCCTTCTACGATCCCGTCCTGACTCGGATCGCGACGGCGCACAACGCCACGCCGGCCCAGGGTGACAGTGCGCTTCCTGCTCGACGAGGGCGTCGTCGTCATTCCCAAAGTCCACCCACCGCAGAGCGCATGCGCGGAGAACCTGGCGAGCCTCGACGTCGTCCTGACCGATTCCGATCGCGAGAAGATCCGCGCCCTGGACACGGGCCACAGCGTCATCGGCTGGCCGGCTCACCCCGAGCGGGACTACGACCCGGCCCAGTATCCCGGCGCGGCGCATTCTGCCTGAGCGGGCGCGGGCGCCTCACCCAGTCGCCCCGCGTCTCATGCCCTCCGGCCGGTATGAGACGCGGGGCGCATGCCGGCCACGGCCACCGCCGCTCCCCCACGCGACCCCATAAGCGCGCAATACGGCTTCACGGCCGCATGCTTCCGCTATTTCCACATATTCCCGTATATTCCCGGATATTCCCGAATCACGCTCAGTTGATTCCAGATGACTCCATCGGTCTCTGACAGCGCCCTGAACCTCCCCATGTCGGTAGCAGCCGACAAGGTGATCGTTCACCATTCCACTGGACTGCATAAACGCATAGCAGGTGGTTGGTCCGACGAACTTGAAATGATCCCTCTTGAGATCACGACTCATTCGTTCGGAGGCTTCTGTCATGGAAGGCACATCTGCGACGCTGCGCCACGCATTCTGCACCGGACACCCACCGACATGCCGCCACAGGTAGTCCACCAGATCCTGTTGTTCTTTCACCGCAAGCGCGGCGCGCGCATTCGCACGGATCGCCCATATCTTCCGCCTGTTGCGAATGATTCCGGAATCGTGAAGCAGGGCAGTCAGCTCGTCGTCCTCCATACCGGCGACACGGGCGATGTCGAAGTGATGAAATGCCCGACGATACCCTTCGCGCTTCTCAAGAACCGTCCGCCAACTCAATCCCGCCTGCATCGACTCGAGGCACAGCAACTCGAACAGCATCCGCTCATTGCGCAGCGGCACGCCCCATTCACCGTCGTGATAGAGCCGCTCGCTCTGGCTCGCCTCAGCCCATGAGCACCGCACGACACCCTCGTGACTCTCGTGACCCTCGTGAGCGTGCACCTCAGGTGCAGTCATCGCGTTCCACCCCTCTCGACAGATCCCGGCAGGGTCCGACAGAATCAGCGATTCCCGATTATCACACGCCGTCTACGAGTCGGGATCCCGGGTCGCGATCCTCATGGACATGGGCGGGAGCGGACCTCCCCGACCCCGGCGCCTGACGCGGCACTGTCGCTCCGAGCGAGTGGGGTCGTCCCCGCTACCGTGGTGTCATGACCGAGCTCTCCCCGTCCCGAACCGGCGAGCGCCGTTGGCGCGACGATCTGCACCTGGCCCCACGATCGCGGACCAGGTCGATCCGCTGACTCAGCGCATTTCGACAACCAGGATTTCGAGATCGAGACCAGCCGGACCTGACCCCCGTCACCGTCGCCGACCGGGAGGCCGAGCGCCTCATCCGCGATTACCTGTCGCGGGCGCACCCGGGACTCGGTGCTCGGCGAGGGGTTCGGGACGACGGGGCATTCCCGCGCCAGTGGGATCATCGACCCGATCGACGGGACGAAGAACTTCGTGCGCGGGGTGCCCGTATGGGCGAGCCTCATCAGCCTGGCGGAGGACGGCGAAGTCGTCGTCGGACTGGTCTCCCGCACCGGCGCTGGGCAAAGCGCTGGTGGGCGGTCAGGGCGGCGGCGCCTGGAGCGGGCGGTCCCTGGCCCTGGCCCGACAGCTGCACGTCTCGGCGTCGCCGACCTGGAGGACGCCTCCCTGTCCTACTCCTCCCTGTCCGGCTGGGTGGACCGCCGGCGGCTGCGCGGCATGCTCTCGCTCATGCAGGGGCTGCTGGCGCACGCGCGCCTGGCGACTTCTGGTCCCTACATGCTGCTGGCCTCCGGCGCCGTCGACGTGGCGGCGGAGCCCGAGCCTCGGGTCTACGACATGGCAGCGCTCGTCCCGATCGTCTCCGAGCCGGAGGGCGCTTCCACCTCGCTGGCGGCGAGGCCCGGCCCCGTGGGGCGGCGACGCCGTGGCCTGAATGGTCCGCTGCACGACGCCGTTCCTGACCCTTCTTGCCAAGGGAGACAGACTGAGGCCGAGCGGGGCGAGTAGTGAGCGAGTCAGAGCCGAGCAGAGTCAGCGGGGCAGAGTGAGACCAGGTCAACGCCGACAGGCATGTCAGCACCGACATCACGGCGCGATAACCTTCGGACGACCCCGTCCGACCCCATCCTGGGAGACCCATGAACTGGCTGCACGCCGTCATCCTCGGCATCATTGAGGGCATCACCGAGTTCCTGCCCGTCTCCTCGACGGGCCATCTCAACATCGTCGAGAAGCTCCTCGACTACGACATCAACGACAAGGGCATCACCGCCTTCACCGCCGTCATCCAGATCGGGGCGATCCTGGCGGCCGTCATCTACTTCTGGAGCGACATCGTCCGCATCGTGACGGCCTGGTTCAGGGGACTGACGGTCAAGAGCGCCCGAAGCGACCCCGACTACACGCTGGGCTGGGGCATCATCCTGGGCTCGATCCCGGTTGCGGCCGTGGGGCTGGTGCTCAAGGACTTCATCGAGGTCACGGCCCGCTCCCTGTGGGTGATCGCCGGCGCGCTCATCATCTGGAGCGTGGTCATGTGGTTCGCCGACCAGCAGTCCGACGCCCCGGCAGGAGCCACTCACGCCTCGGTCGGCAAGGGCATGAGCCAGGTGGGCGTCAAGGACGCTCTCATCATCGGCGCCTTCCAGGCTCTCGCGCCCGTCCTTCGGGCATCTCCCGCTCCGGCGCGACGATCTCCGCCGGGCTCTTCCTGCGCTTCGACCGCGTGACGGCCACGCGGCTGTCATTCTTCATGGGCATTCCCGCCCTCATCGCCGCAGGGCCTGCTCGAGGCGGTGACGGCGCGGCGACATCAGCTATCACGAGATCGGCTGGACCCCCACGATCATCGCCACCATCGTCTCGGGCCTGGTGGCCTACGCGACGATCGCATGGCTGCTGAGTTCGTCTCCTCCAACAAGTTCACCGGCTTTCCTCGTCTACCGCGTGATCCTGGGCGCGGTCATTATCGCGCTGGTCGCCTCCGGCATGGTCGAGGTCTCCTGAGACCAATTCGGCAATGTTCAGCGATTTTCAGCGATGTTCAGCAAATTCAGCGACCGGCGGGCGACGGTGGAGTAGCACGGTGAAGCGGTGAAGCGGCACTGAAGCAATGTGACGCGGCGCCATTGCCGACTGGCGACGTGGATGAAGCAGATGAAGCGGTGTTGCATGATCCGGCTTCGAGTCTTCGCTTAGCAGCGACCTGGGCACTGCGATCGGGCTTGAGCCCTGGGCACGAGAAATCCACCATTGCCTGTGCGAACGGCGTCTGAGTGGCCTCCTCGGAAATAAGCACTGGGATCGGCGCCGAGGCCATCCGGCTTGATGGCCGCTTTCATTTTCGCGCATACTCAGAAATATCTACAGCAGCAAAAAGACCCCACGAGCGAGACATTCCTTGCGGCGGCAGACCAATATAGTCAGCAGCAACCACAGGACTTACAAAACCGCCCATCATCCTCCTTGATTGACCTTCAATGGCGAGCAAATTGTTTAGCGACTCACGTGTAGCCGCCATGCCCCGGAGCGCCCGACGATGCGTGCCGTCGGGACGCTCCGGGCATGGGAGCCAGCTGAAAGGCCTTACAGGTAACGCTCGAAAAATTCGATCAGCTTGTCGACCTCCTGGGTGACAGTAGGTTCTTCCAGTAGATGCTCGATGTGAGTGGCGCCGTCGATCGAGAGCGCTCTTTGCTAATGGTGCCGGTGACGCTTGTCGAGACGGCATCGGTCATGTAACGGGTATCAACATCCTTGCCCGCAATCATCGGCGGTGGTTGGTCGATCGTCGGCCTGGTTCTCAGCATCGAAGGCCACTCAAGTACATGAGCTGCTGGTGGTGTGGCGCGGAGGTGGCATTGGGGTGGATGGTTATGCCGTAGTACAGACCGTGCCATCGCGGTACCGCGAGGGGATCTCCTCGAAGCTGCTCTGGGTCAGCGGCTCAGCCGAGTCGCAGCGAATATGGGTGCGGCGTGCGCCACTTCGCCGTCCAGCTCCTTGGCGCGGGCCCGCCGCCGCGCCTCAGGCGCTCGGCGATGGAGTCCATCTGAGCGTCGAGGAAGCCGTTACGGCGGACGCGACCGCTGTTGGGCACGTGCTGACGGTGGCCACCGCCTTGACCCGCTTGTCGGTGTTGACCGCCTGGATGGTGTGGCAACCACCGCTCCCACAGATGCCGAGGCGACGCTGAAGGCGTCAACACGCGGGATAGATTGCGATGAAATCGACCGTGCCCGGATGTCCTCGCACCAGTTGGCCGGTCGATCCGCTCTGGCGCGGTGTGCGCGAGGCGCCTGATGAGGCGGCGTCGGCGGCTTAGCGAAAATGGTACCTAAAGAAACCGTGCTCGGCCAGCTGGGCGAACCGCCGCATCATAGCGCTCCATCTGCGCCACCGACTTCGGCGTCGGACTGCTCCGCTGATATGAAGAAGAAGATGGGGCGACTGCCACCGCAAATCTCGCTGCGACCGGCGCTCCACCAGCACCTGGAGCAGACCGCGACCGAACGAGGCCTCCTGACCGTTTGCCAGTAGACCGGTGCACCGGAAGACGACGACCTCCGTCCGTCGCAGCAGGTCTCCACATACGAGCGGCTCGACATCAACCAGTGGTTCGTTACGCGAACGGAGGTTTCTCCCATTCTTCGCGCCCCCGCTCTCCAGAAGAATGGGAGGAAACCTCCGTTCATCTACTTCCATCCATCCATCCGCCTCCGTCGAGAAGAGCCGAGGCTTAGCCCGACGGGTCACTCACGAACGCCCACGCCCAGAATGCCCGGAGCGGGCCGCATGTTCTCCGGAGCGAGTGCGCACTTCGCGCGTCCGGAGGGAAGACACCATGTGGAATTCAAAGCGGACCGTTGCCCAGCGCCATTCCGTCCGCGACTTCGCAGAACGCCCGTGTCGCGCAGGGATCTGGTGGACATCGTGCGCACCGCCAGCGAAGGCGCCGTCATGGGTGAGCTGCCAGCCAGCCTGGCGCGTCTACGCGGCCACCGGCGCCACCACTCGCCACGATCAGGGAGCGCTTCGCCCGAAAGGCGGCCGCCGGCGAGAGGGGAACTCCGGATCCGGTCATGTCTCGCACCCAGTGGTCGCTCTGCCGCCCAAGCCAGCATGGCGGCGCTGAGCGGCGAGGATGAGCCCTGGGCGAGACGGCAACACAGGATTTCGCCGTCGGTCCCAGACCCGGCTCTTCAACGCCCAGGCGGCGCTGTGCGTGACCATTCCCAGGGACTCTGTGGTCCGATTCACGACCTGGGGGCCTTCTCGATGCTGCTCGCCCTGGCCGCCGTCGACAAGGGCTGGGGGCCATCAGCAACGCTGCTGGTCCACCGTCCCGACATCGTCCGCGGGTCATGGGCATCGGCGAGGACGAACGCTCGCCGTCGGCATCGCGCTGCGTCCCCGCGGACAGCAGTGAGCTGGCGGCCTTCGCGCCCGACTTCGCGTCGACGATTGGCCAGATCCTCTCACCATTCCTACTGTTCCTGCAGTACAGAACTTCGGGCAGGCGGCACGCTCCGGGCACGACGCGGGCAAAGGCGGTCATTCGTGTCGCACCCTTGTGAAGGGTGCGGTCATGCGGATCCTGCACACCTCCCGATTGGCATCTGGGGCGCACCTTCCACGGGCGCCTCCTGGATGACGCCCAGGCGACCTTCGCCGACCACCTCGTCGAGCTCGCCCGCTGCGAGGAGGTCGATGCCGTCGTCGTGTCCGGGGACGTTTACGACCGCGCCATCCCGCCCACCGATTCGGTCTCGCCTTCTGGATGACACCCTGCGCCGCCTGTCGGACGTGACCCGGGTGATCCTCACCCGGGCAACCACGACTCACGCATACGCCTCGGCTTCGGCGCCGATCTCCTGCGCGAGGGCCTGACCATTCGCGCCCGCACCACCGAGGTCGGCCGCCCGGTCGTCATCCCGGGCCTCGACGGGCGCGGACGGCCTGTACGTCTACGCCCTGCCCCTATCTCGATCGGATGCCGCTCGCGAGTCCTGCCGCCGATCCTCGCCGAGGCTCGGGAGACCGTTGAGGATCCCGTCGGGAGATTCCGACGCCGCGCGCGAGGGCGCATCAGCGACCCGCGGGTTCGCCCGCCTCCGGCTCCCCCGGCGGCTCCCCGCCGTCAGGCCTCGTCTGCCCCGCAGCCATGAAGCCGTCGCTCGGGCGCCCTGCCTCGGTCGCCGCCGATCTCACCGCTCGGCGCGCCGCAGCGGCAGTCCGGGTCGGCCCCTGGTCATGTCCCACGCCTCGTCGTCGGCGGGCAGCCCCGCTGCCGAGTCGGGCAGGATATTCGCGTCGGCGGCGTCGACTCCGTTCCCGGAGGCGTCTACCGGCCTGGGAGGCTCGCCCCTGGCCGAAACAGTCGGCGGTCTGGACTACGTCGCTCTCGGTCATCTCCATCGTCCCCAAGAGATCCGCACCGACGGCAAAGCGCCTCGTCTACAGCGGCAGTCCTCTTCCCTTCTCCTCCTTCCCCGAGGCGGACTCCCCAAATCCACCGTCCTGCTCGATATCGGCTCCGGCGGCGCAACCCGCCTCGAGCGCATCCCGCGCCCCCTGCCCTACCGGGCGACCACTGACGGGCACGCTCGACGAGATCCTGGCTCTCGCGCACCGCGAAGACTGGGTGCGGGTCGCCCTGTTCGGCGCCATGCCACCCGGACGCCATGTGCGCTCCTCAAAAGCCGAACTGCCCAATCTCCTGGCCTTCTCCCCACACCGCCCCCCGCAGGCCGAAGCGATCGAATATCCGTCACACGGGCCGAGTGATCCGCTGGATATCGCCGACCGCTTCCTGACCGAGATGCTCGGCCGCCCGGCTGATCCCCGATGAACGGGCCGTCATGGCCACCGTACGACGCCGCGCGCACCGGCCGGAGGATGAACTGATGCGTCTGCATACGCTGATCATGACCGGCATCGGTCCCTACGCGGACGCCGAGACCATCGATTTCGACCGTTTCACCGCCTCCGGCCGCTTCCTGCTGACCGGCCCCACCGGTTCCGGCAAGACGACCATCATCGACGCCATCGTCTTCGCCCTCTACGGGCAGGTCGCCGATTCGAGCGGTTCGTCCAAGCAACGCCTGCGCTCCCACTCGTCGATGCCGCCGCCCGATCCGAGGTCGATCTGACCTTCTCCACGTCGACCGGCGTCTACCGGAATCCTGCGCAGCCCGAGTACTGGCGGTCCTAAAAAGCGCGGTACCGACCACGCGCCAGAACGCCGCGGCCAAACTATGGCGCCTGTGCGGCACCGGCGGGCATGCCCTCGACGAGCCCATCACGCGGCTGGAAGACGTCGGCGCCGGTCAACCGCATCGTCGGCCTGGAGCCGGGATCAGTTCACGCAGACCGTCGTCCTGCCCCAGGGGCGCTTGCGCGCTTTCTGCGGGCGACCTCAGCGAGACGCCACACCCTACTGCGCGACGTCTTCCGGTACCGGGGTCTTCGACGCCATCAGGCCGAATCGCCGAACGCAACCAGCTCACGGACCGGGGGCCCAAGCGGCCCGCCAAAAGCACTGCAGGCCCGGGTCGAGGTCGCTGCCCCACTGCTGGCCCTCCTGCCCATCCCCAGCGCCGACGACGACCCTCCTCCGGGCGCTCCCTCCACCACCATCGTCACCGACGATGCGCAAGAGAACGCCGAGCCCTTTCCCGGCCCCGGCGTACTGAGATTGAGTCGAGGCGCCCGAGTCGGCTGAGCTGCTGAACCTGCCCGAGCTTTCTGGCTGGCCGAATGAGCTGAATTGGCTGAGCGCTGGCGGTCACGTACACCGACATCGCCGCCATAGTGAGCAGGCCCTCGCCCGCAGCCGTGCGCGCTCGCCCCGCGGCTGGGCCGTGGAACGCGCTCGCAGGCCGGTGCGGCGCATGCCGCCGAGGCCGCCGTCGGGCGCGTCAGCGGCTCGACGGCGCGCTCTGGCCGGCGGCGAACTCGATGCGCCGCGCCGCTCATGACGCCGATACCGCCGTCTCGACGCCGCCCGCCGCGCCTCCCAGGTCGCCACCGCCCACCGGCACGCGACCCTGCGAGACACTGCGCGCGCCTGGCGACGCAGGCACTGTCCCGGACCCTGAACACTGTCGGCGCTAGCGCCAGCGCCACCAGCGATCCTTACCGACAACATCGCTGACGGCAGCACCGATGACACCGACAGCACAGACACCCAGGACATCCCAGCCATCGGCGATCCTCGAGGAATGCGAAAGCCATCCTCACCTCTACCCAGGAGCCCTGCGCCCCCGAGTTCCGGGGAATCTGCAACGTCTCCAGCACGCCGAGTCTCAGCCGCGCTCGCGACCCGCACTCGCACCCTCGCCGGATCTCTGAGCCGCTGGTCGCCCCTCAAGCAGACCTGGAGCGACCGGCGGGCGGCGCTCGAGCGCGATCAGGACCCTCCTCGACACGCGCCGCGCCGGTCTCGATGAACACATCCGAGCGCTCGGGCCCGGCCCGCCCGCCACGCCGACTCGAGACTGCGCTCGAGACCGCCCCGCCAGGCGGAGAACCGGCTCCCCAGGCCCGCGTGGATCGCGACGCCGCCCTCGCGCGGCGCGATGCCGCCATGCGCGCCGGGCGCTCGACACCCGGCTCGCCGCGAGCAAGCAGGCCGTCGTCGAGGCGACCAAAGCCGTGGAGATCTGCCAGGCGCACGCCGCCGCTCAGCACGCGCGCCTGGCTGGAGGCCACGGCCGGATCCATCGTCGCCGAGCTCGTGATGGCGAGCCCTGCCCCGTGTGCGGCTCCCGGAGACTCTGCCCCGCCGACCCCGAGGCCGGTCGGGTCGCCCGCGCCCAGGTCGAGCAGGCCGAGCGCCGAGCGAGCCCGCGCCGACGAGCATCTGACCGAACGGGTGCGTGAGCACAGTGACCTGAGCGCGAGCACCGCACCGCCTCTGGGGCCTCGGGCATGCGGCCTCGCAGAACTCGACGGTGCTCTGGCCGGGGCGGCCCGAACACCTCAGTCGCTCGCACGGGCCTCGCTGCCTCCTGTCGGAGCTGACCGAGCAGCTCGCCGGCTTCGCCGAGGAGCACCGCCATGCGCGACGCCCTGAGACGGACCGCACCGCCTCGCCGAGGATCGAGCCCGCCTCGAAGCAGCGCCGAACGCCCGAGCAGGACCGAGCACGCTGCGCTGACGCCTGCGGCAGGCACGCTGACGGTCGCCGCCCGGCGTCACGCGCTCCTCGGCATCGCAGACGCCGCCGAGTCGGCGCTCGCGCCCTGGCGGCAGTCCGCACCGCCGCCCGAGGCGACGGTATCGGACGACCTGGGCAAGGCCCTGGCGGCCGCCGGCTTCACACGGCGGTCAGGCCGAGCGGCCATTCTGCCGGCCGCCGAGCTCACGGTCCCTGGCCGAGGCGGTCGACCGCATCCGCGCAGACCGCGAGCGCGTCCGTCACGCACTCACTGAGGACCCGCGGATTCACTCACCGGTGAGGGGACCGCCGATGTCGCCGGCGCCCGCCGACTCAGGAGGCGTCGCCGAAGACGCGAGACCGCACTGGCGGCCCATGCGACTGCTTCAGAGGCCCACAGGCACCTGAGGGAGGCCCTGAGGGCCGTCGATAGCCGCCGTCCGGCTCTGCCGACATCCTCGCAGGCAGCCGGGCGCTGACACAGGTCGCCGCCCTGGTCACCGGTCGCAACGATGCCTCCACCCCCTGGCCACATGGGTCCTGCTCGACCACCGCTTCGCCCGCCACTCGTCTTCGCCAGCGATCGCCTGATCTCCAGATGTCATCGGGACGCCACGAAGCTCGTGCGCGTCGCCGATGAGACCGGCGCTCGGCCGGGCGCGCCGCGACCGCGCGGCTCGGCCTGCGTGATCGACCGCCTCTGCGCCGGCGTGGTGCGCGATCCCAAGACGCTCTCGGGCGGGAGACCTTCTGCGTCTCCCTCTCCGCTGGCCTCGCCCTGGCGGACGTCGTCGCCGCTGAATCCGGAGGCGTCGCCGTGGAGACTCTCTCTTCGTCGATGGGGGCTTCGGCACCTCGACCCCGAGACCCTTCAGACTGTTCTCGCCGAGCTCGGGCGCCTTCAGGCGGGCGGTCGCACCGTCGGCATCGTCTCCCACATCGCGAGGAGTCTCCGTCGGCGGGTGCCCGACCGTATCGAGGTGACCACGACGCCCGTGGGCCTCGACGCTTCGCATCACCGCCTCACAGCCGGCCGAGTTCCGCAACAGGCCGGCCCCACCGGCCCATTCAGCCGAGCTCAGCGCCAGGTACTCGCGCTCCGGAGACGATCGAACCACAGCAAGTCTGGCTCCCGACCCGCTCGAAGGCCGCCTCGTCGCCCGTGCGCGCTCGCCCGCATCGTCCACCTGCCTCCGCTCATCGGCCAGCAGCGCATGCCGCGCCTCCTGCCACCGGGCACCGGGACCTGACTGTGCCGGGCAGGATCTCCTCACTCACCTGGACCTCCGAGACTGCTGCGGGCGTCGACGTCCGCCGCGATCACGACCTGGCGGTCCGCGGAGGACCCCGGCGCCAGGCCCGCGCCAGGGAGCATCAAGGAGGCGTCCGCCGCGCACAGTACGCCGAGCCTCCAGAGTCTCCTCATCCTCATCGGGCAGCGGGCCAGGGCGGACGTGACCGCGTGAGCCGTCCGAGGGCTGATAGTCGGCGCAGACGGGTCGGCGGCCGTCGCGAGGCAGGTAGCAACACGCATGACCGCAAGTGCGCCCAAGCGCGAGTGCACCGCATGCGTCTCGTCCCGCGCGCGCCGTACAGCGCCCTGCCGCTACTACGGCGCGCCGTCCTCGGCGTCGCCCTCACGCGTGGCGGACGAGATCCGCTCTCCGCCCGCGGTCTCGGCGGCATCCGGCGGTGGTGGAGGAGGCGGAGGCACCGCGCTCCCGTGGATGCGCGGGCTCCCGACCCACCGCCGCGCCCCGATGCGATGAATCGACGGCGAGCCCACCGGTGGGCGAAGACGGCGTCCCCGCCCCGACTCGTTGCGGGCCGCCCGCCCGCGCCGACCGGCGCGCCCGCTTCCGCCCGAGCGCTCGGCTGGCTCGCGCCGCCGCAGCCCGAGCCCGCGGCGCGCCCTCAACCTGGCCGTCCGGCGAGAAGCGGCCGCATCCCGCGACTCTGATCCACGAGCCCCGCCAAGAGCCAGTCCGAGTGCACTGTCGAGCGCCCGCCTCGGTGCGGCCCGCCCCTCCATCATGCAGCAGCGGTCGGCGCTCACCGGGTCGTCGGGCACGAGCGTCACGTCGCTGAGCCGGCCGTAGCGCTCGAGGGCGTCTGACTGGCGCGCGCGGCGTGCCCGGCGACACCGACCGTACTCGCGTCACCACCACCTCGAGGCGGCCGGCCGGGCGCATCTCGTCGTCCAGGTCTCCCAGCGGTTGCGTCGGCGGACGCACTCCGACGGGATCCGCGCCCACCACCAGGACGACGTCGGCGCGGCGCACGAGCTCGGCAGCCACGGCGCTCCCTGCCGGCAAACCAGGGTGCACTCGTCGACCGGGTCGTCGTCGATCGGCCCTGCCACCGACATCGACGACCGTCGAGGCGGCCAAGCCGCGGCAGCGACTCCACACCTCGGATGCGGTGGCCGAGGGCGGAAGCTCACGCCAGCGCGCGAGGGGCCCTGAAGCCGGACAGCGTGGCGCCCGACTCTCCGACGGGAACCAGGAGCTCGCTCAGGGTCTCCTCATCCAGCCTGCCATGCCCCGCCGGGCGTGCGGCGGTCGCCAGTCCGGAGGAGTCTTCTCCGGCAGTCGAGAACCTGGGAGGCACGGTCCCTCCAGGTCGCAGGTCGACGACGATCGCGCCACCTGGCGGGAGCCAGGCTGTGAGCCAGCGCTGCCGCGATCGTCGTCCTCCGTAGAGCCGCGGGGCCCCCAGACCACCACGATGCCGCCGTTCGCGTTCGCTGTTCGTCTGGGCGCGCCGGTGCCGTGGGGCGGACCGCCGTCGGACGCATCGGGCTGACGCCTCGGGCTCTGCGGGCGACGGGCCTTCTCCGCCGATGGAACCGTCTGCGCCCCCGGCGTCGTCCGGCAACGGCCGGGACCGAGGGCTCGATGGCCGCCAGCTCGGCCCACAGCGGTCGTCGGCGTCATCCGACTGGGAAGGAGCCGCGACCCGCACGGTCGGGGCCGGAGGCCCGTTCTCGACGGCGTGGGCGAGCACCTGTAAACGGGCCCGCACCGCACCGGGATCGATACTCCGCTCCTCGACCGGCCATCCGGCCACGGCAGCGCCGCGCGCTCGATCGGCCGGACGTCGGGACGATGCCGGTCGCACCGGCACGCGCCCAGTCGATCCACAACAGAGAGGTCGAGGTCGTCGAACTCCGCATCCACCACCAGCCGAGCGCAGCGCCCGCCATGGCGGCGCTGAGCGGTTCGGCCGTATTCCGCGCGGCGGCGCACCACGCGCAGCGGATCCGTGCGCATCGATCGCTCGCAGCGGGTCCGCTGCGTCCTCCCCGGGACGGCCAGGAGGGACCCCATGCAGTCGTCTCGGCTCATCTCACCCAGCTCCCCAGCATTGCCGGGCACCAGGACGAGGGTCCCGTCTCCCGCCGACGGCGGTGAGCACCTCGGCCACGGAATCGGCCGGAACCAGGTCTCGACCTCGTGGTGCTGGCCCGGATGCTCTCCACCCGTCTGCCCGACCGTCGAGATGTCGATCGGGTGCTCGGCGCACCTCGGCCTGAGTGCGCCGCATCTCAGCGAGTGACTCGGGCGGCGGGCAGAGCTGAGTCAGGTCGACGTATGCCGACGCCGGTATCGGCGGTAGACCGGAGGAGATTTCTTCCAGGACGACCGCGCGCAGGTCATTCCGAGGTCTCGCTAGCCCACGGCGCTGGTGGGCAGGAGCTCCTGCCAGCGCTCAGGGATCTCATGGGCGACGGCGCTCTCCGGGCAACCGCCGGCTCTCACATAGGCATCGAGGGTGCCTGGATACGGGCGTCCACCAGGGACAGGGACCCCATCGGCCGTCAAATCCCTGCCCGGGCGCGACGTCCCGGCTGAGAGACGTAGACCTGCTGGGTGTCTGCGGCGGCGTTCACCGCCCAGGATCCCAGGGGCGACGGGGGCACCGATGAGGACGAGACCGCCGGTCAGGCGCGGACCACGCCATGTGGAACGATGTGCCTGCGCGCGCGCGTGCGGAGTCTGTCATTGTGCATTTCGTGCGGGACCACGACGGGAAAGGACCATGAGTTTCTCCCGATCAATCCAGCGGGGCACTGGGATATTCTGGAAGCATCTTTGACTATCCACAGGACTGTTCAGGATGGCGCGCTTGTGCACCGATGTCATCACATCGTGCCATGAAAGACAAGTTCCTGACCATTGCCGAGGTCGCCGAAATCTGTCGCTGTCGCAGGTACGCGCCCTCATCCAGCCCGGAGAGACGCCGGCGATCCAGCGACTCACGTCGCCTGTGGAGGGTCGAGAGCGCCTTCGGCGCTCACATCGAGCGCCAGCTCAAGGCCACGCGCGACAGCGGTCGCCGCGGGCACTCCGCCGACCAGCTGCGAGGAAGGAGTGACGCCGCGAGCACCTGCTGACCAGCCGGCTCACCGGCTGCCGCAGGCACGTCGAGCGCGGCCGGCGCCTGCAGTGACGACGCGGCCGCGCCCACTCCCGGCGAACGCCGCCGACCGCTGCCGCTGCGCGGGCCATCCACGACGACATCCAGATAATCGGCCCCCACTCGCCGATCCGGCGGCAGTGACGTCTCCGGCGAAGGTCACCGCGCGCACTCGAGCGCCGGCACGGCTGCCGGATGCGCAGGGCGGCGGCCTGAAGTCGGACGGCGACCGATCGCTACGGGCGCGCCCGAGCAGCGGCTCGAGGAATGCGAGCGAATCGGTCCGGACGAGGGCCTGCAGCGCCGTCCCCTCCTCAACGAGCACAGGCAAAGTCGTCGGCGCGCGCCAGCGCGCCATCAACTGCAACGCGCCACGCGTACGCGGGCGGATCGTGCGCCCAACAGCGCCGCGGAGCCGGATCGGCGAGACCCGCACAGCGGCGACTTCGAGCCTCCGCCAGATCCGCCGCCTGAGCCGCGATATCGGCGCGGCGCTCCCGCCTCGAGGCCGACTCTCCGAGAGGTCGACCAGCAGCGCGTCATTCCATGTCCGCACCTCGTCGCGACCCCCGCGGACGCAGCAAGACCGTGCACTCGTCCGACATCGACATACGGCAGTCACCTCAACCGCCAGAGGCGCACGCGATCAACCTGACCACCTAAAGAACTCTTGACAACTCGAGATCTATCAAGCAGGATCAAATCACCTCAAACAACATCTTCAATGACGGAGATCCCCATGCGTCCGCTTCTACACCTCACTGTCGTCGCGCTGGCCGGAGCCCCTGGGCGCGGTGGCACTGGCGGCGAGCGCGCCTGAGTCTGCGGAGCACGCCCCTCGCCTCGGTCGATCGCTCACCTGGTGGAGCACATCCCAGATCGCCCGAGATCGCGATCGTGCTCGCCTGCGGGACTCGGAGCCGCGGGCTGCCTGTGGCATCTGGCGTCCGCCGGGCTAGCGCTGGCGATCCTGCTGCGGGATGCCGTGGCAATAACTTCGCAGGCTTCGCAGGCTTCAACGACCTCAAGGACTTCGCGCGGCGCATCGGCCAGAACCGTCATGGGCGGGCGCGCTGATGTCGTACCACAGCGGTGGGGCGCCCGCTCGTGCGCCGGATCACCACCGGCGCCCCTGATCGCAGGGATCGCGATCTCGGCCGGCCGCGACGGCGGCCCCATCGGCCTCCGCACCCCTGTTGACCTGGGGTGGCGGGTGAGCTTCGATGCGGCCGCGCACTGCCGGACAGTCCGCGCCCGGATCCGGACGGCGCCGAGTCCGCGTGCAGGACTCGCGGCCGAGCGCTGGCCCCACCGGCTGGGCGAGAAGCGGCGGAGAATGCCGATCCTGCTGCCTCGATCCGGCTCCGCTCCCGACGATGGGACCGGGACCCGGACCGACTCCGCACACACGCACACCGTCGAACCCGGAGGAGTCGCTGTGGCCGATCACCGCGGCCGCACTCGGACCCGACGCCAGCCCGATGCGCAGATCGTCCAGACCTGGCCCGGGTCTACCGAGACGAACGACCGAGCCATCGGCTCAGATCCCTCGCTTCACGCGCTGGGAGCCGAGCTGCGGCTTCCCGACGCACCTCGCCCAGGCCCGCGCACCTCCGGGGACAGGGAAACAACCATGACCGCCGCACCAGCCGTCACGCCACTCATCACATCAGCCGCCACTGCGACACCGGCGACCGGCCGCTCCCGCGCCCAGTCAGGAAGGCCCGCTCGCGCACACGCGCGCGGCGCCGAGCCGTCCGGAACCGTCCGGGCCACGGCCGCGCACGCCCAGCCGCCGCCCGCACCCCGGCGGGCAGGACCGTCGCCCGCGCGCGCCGAGTCGGACGCCGCATGCAGTGGGACCGCCTGCACTCGAGGCCCCGACCAGACGCGCCGGAAGCAGAGCAAGCGGGAAAGCACTCGAGCCGCGCCCAGGGCAACCGGAGTCGGCCGACGGCGAGCAAGAACAGCTCCCGGATCCCGCGGCGCCATGCCGCCTCCTGTCGTCGGCGGCCGCAGAGGTTCTCAGCGGCCACCGGCCCGTGGACCACCTGGCGAGGTGGACCACTCGACATGTTCGAAGCGCTGGCTCGCCGCGCGGGCGCGGCCATGCGCCTCCTGGGGACCGGAGCCGCCGCGCCCGCCAGGGGCGCGCTGCGTCCACGCCTGTGATCACTCTGTCGGGCAACTGCGAGGCCGCCGTCCTGCTCGATGACGGCTCACGGGTTCAGGGCCGCGGCGGTCCTTCTGGTTCTTCCCATCGTCGCGGCCGGTGGGTCATGTCGACACTCGAAATCGGCTGAGCCCATGCACGGATCTGCGCGGCCGCACCGGTGCTGCGGTCAGTGCCTCCGCTTCTTCCTGGCGGCGCGCCGCTGCGCCGGTTGGCGGAGCGCGGGCCCCATCCGCAGAGGCCCTGGCACGTCCCGCCGCCACGCGTGAGCTCGATGAGCTCGATGAGCCGACGGGCTCGCACGCGCTGCCCGCCGCACTCAGGCGGAGTCGACGTCGTCGATGTGGCGTGCCGTCCTCCGAGGGGCGGAGTGGGTCACCCGCGGCTCATGGACTCCCTGGCCGGTGGACCCAGGACGCCACCGCCCCGCGGAGCCGCGAGCCGACCGCCCGACCTGGACGGGCCGCAGCGAGTGCCGTCCGCAGCGGCCACGGTGGAGCAGCGGCCTCGGCCGTGCCGTCCTCGGCGGCGCGCGCGGCGGCGGCGTCGAAGCGGCCGACGTTGGCGAAAGATCTGCTCGACGGTCTCCTCGCGGATGCCCTCCATCATCGCCCGAACATGTGGGCGCCCTCGTTGGCGTACTCCACCAGCGGGTCGCGCTGCGCCATGGCGCGCAGGCCGATGCCCTCGCTTGAGGTGAGTCCATCTCGTAAAGGTGCTCGCGCCAGCTTGTCGACCACGGCCAGCAGGACACGGCGCTCCGAGGGTCCGCATGGGCTCGTCACCGAGCTGCGTGCGGGCCAGCGGGTTCCCGTCATCCATGCGCCTCTCGGCGTCCTCATAGAGCCACGGCGACGTCCTCGAGAGCTCGGTCGACAGCCGCTCGTGGGTCGGCGAGTCGAGGCCGCCCCACGGCGTCGACGGGCTCGTCCTGGTGAGCCCACCGGGTGGGAGTGACCGAGATCGTTCCACAGGGCGTCGAGTCCATTCGTCGGGCGTCCTCTGCGTGGTGACGACGGCGACGATCGCCCCGACGGCCTGAAAGCGGAGAGGCCCTCGACCTGCGGCTCCAGGTCCTCGCCCTCCAGCACGCGATGACGCCTCTGTCGTGAACCTTCTCGCGCTGCTCGGTCGCCGTCGTCGTACTTCAGGACGTTCTTGCGGATCTCGTGGTTGCGCGACTCGACCTGGCGCTGCCGGGCGATGGCGCGCGTGACACCTTGGACTCAGGGGCACGTCGTTGTGGGTACGCGCCGAGGCCATGATGCGCTGGGCGGCGTTGGAGGCGAACATGCGCATGAGGTCGTCCTCCATCGACAGGTAGAAGCGGACTCGCCCGATTCCCCTGACGGACCAGGCGCGCGCAGCTGGTTGTCGATGCGGCGGGACTCGTGGCGCTCGGTGCCCAGCACGCAGCCGCCGAGTCGACGACCTCGTCGTGCTCCCGCCTGCAGGCGTCCTGCGCGAGCCAGCGGGCCAGGCGCTTGCTCGTACTCCCTCGGCGTTCTCCTCGGGATCAGGCCCGCTCTTCAGCCCAGGCAGACGGCGATGTGCACGGCGATTGCCGCCGAGGCATGATGTCCGGTACCGCGCGGCCATGTTGGTGGCCACGGTGACGGCGCCGCCGCGCCCCGCCATGGCGACGACGGCGGCCTGCGCGCGTGCTGCCCGGCGTTGAGGACCTGGTGCGGGATCTTCCGCTCGCTCAGCAGGGCGGAGAGCGCTCGGACTTCTCTCCACGCTGGTGGTGCCCACGAGGACCGGCTGCCCGGCCTCGTGGCGCTCGGCGATGTCGTCGACGACGGCGGTCAACATGGCATCGACGTGCGTGTAGACCAGGTCGGGACTGGTCGTACGCGGATCATCGGCTTGTTGGTGGGGATGGGGACGACGCCGATCTTGTAGGTGCCGGCGAACTCGGCGGCCTCGGTCTCGGCGGTGCGTTCCGCGCCCTGAGCGCGAGCCCTCGGGGTAGAGGCGGAAGTAGTTCTGAAGGGTGTGATGGTGGCCGGCGTCTGGTTCTCGGCCTTGATCTCCACGCGCTCCTTGGCCTCGATGGCCTGGTGCATGCCCTCGTTGTAGCGGCGGCCGCGGGACTCGACCGGTGTGCTCATCGACGATGAGCACCTCGCCATCGCGCACGATGTAGTCCTTGTCGAGCTGGAAGAGCTCTTTGGCCTTGATCGGCATTGTTGAGGAAGCCGATCAGCGGCGTGTTCTCGGACTCGTACAGGTTGTCGATGCCCAGGTAGTCCTCAACGCGCTCGATGCCGGGCGCCAGCGACGCCGACCGTGCGCTTTCTTCTCATCGACCTCGTAGTCCTTGCCCGCGCGCAGGCGCTCCGCCATCTTGGCGAACTCCTTGTACCACTTGTTGACGTCCCCGGTGGCGGGGCCGGAGATGATCAGCGGGTGCGTGCCTCGTCGATGAGGAATGGAGTCGACACCTCGTCGACGATGACGAAGGCGTGGCCCCTGCTGGACGAGATCCTCGGGGCGCTGGAGCCATGTTGTCGCGCAGGTGAGTCGAAAAGCCGAACTCGTTGTTCGTGCCGTAGGTGATATCGCAGGCGTACTGCTTCGGCGCTCGCGCGGGGTCTGACCGGTCAGGATGCAGCGGTGGTCAGCCCCGGAAGCGGTGGACGCGCCCCATGAGTCGGACTGGTGCTCGGCGAGGTAGTCGTTGACGGTACCACGTGACGCCCTTGCCCGTCAGCGCCCGCAGGAAGGAGGGCATGGTGGCCACGAGCGTCTTGCCCTCACCGGTCTTCATCTCGGCGATGTTGCCCCAGGTGGAGTGCGGCACCGCCCATGATCTGGACGTGGAAGGGCCGCATGCCCAGCACCGGTCGGCCGCCTCGCACACTGCGGCGAAGTGCCTCGGGCAGGAGCGTCGAGATCTCCCCGTCGACGTATAGCGCTCCTTGAGGTCCGCGGTGACACTCCTTGAGGTCGTCGTCGGTGAAGTCCGCATAGGTCTCCGCGAGCGCCTCGACCTGAGTGGCGATGGCGTCAAGCTTCTTGAGGGTGCGGCCCTCACCGATGCGAAGGATCCGGTCGACAATCGACACGCTGGTTTCTCCCTTGTTGGTGGTGAGGGGTGCACAGCGGCACGGCGGCATCGTCCGCGTCCTCCGCTCCCCCATCGCCCGGTCCTGCCGGGCGCAGATCGCTTTGCCCATCGTAGTGGACGGCCCTCGCGAGCAGCCACCGCGCCACCGCATGATCTGTCTCATTGCGCAGACGGCTGCGAGAGGCTGACGCTCACGTGCAGGCGGCGCATGACTGCACAGCGCCCGTTCCGCGCATCCCCCGGTCGCCTGTGGACCGGCCCGCCCGGCCCGGACTGCGCGCTCGTGGGACTGTGGACGTCATGCATCCTCCATCATCGCCCTCCGCCGGCAGCGTCCTCGTGCGCGCCCCGCAGTCCTGGCGCCTCTGATACCGACCGCATCCGGCGGACGCGCGCCTGCGCGAAGCGGTCCGACTCGTGCTGCCGGTGTCCTGCGCCGGCTGCGGACGCTGGGACGTCGCGCTGTGCCCCGACTGCCGGACCCTGCTCGCCCGGGGAGCCCTCGGGTCGTCGAGCACGCCGATGCCGCCGGCGACCTGGACGTGCACGCCATGGCCGCCTACGCCGGGCCGGTGCGGCGCATGGTGCTGGGGTGGGGAAGAACGGGTCCCGTGAGACCTCGCCGCCTTCATGGACGAGCTCGGCATCCGCGCCGGGTCGCCTGTGGGCGCGCGCCTCGGATGACAAGACGCGCGCCGCCGTCGGCCCCTGGCCGCTGCTCGTCGTCCGCGCGCCCTCGGGATGTCCGCCGCGCGCGGCCGGCTCGTAGCCGCCGCGCTCGCCGACGCCGTCGCCCGGGGCGCGGCGGTCGGTGGTCCGGAAGCCCGGCGAGGCCAGCGATCGGAGCACTCCTGGACGATCCTCAGCGCGGACCTGCTGCGCCGGCCCCGGTTCGCCGGCGGCGCGCGCACCAGACCGGCCGCACCGGCGCGGCAGCGGCGGACCAACCGCACACGTCCGCCGCGAGTCCTGGCACCGGTCCCGGGTCTTGCGCGTCCTGCTGGTCAGACGACGTCGTCACCACCGGCGCGACCCTGGGGAGGCGTGCGCCCGCGCCCTACGCGACGCGGGGCGGCGCGGGTCATCGGTGCGCTCGCCGTGGCGCTGCGCCATCACCCGCCCGCAAGCGGGCATCGGTCGTACCCGGGCGGGCGGTTTCGCGCCGGGCGATCGAGCGCGCGCTCACGGTATCACGCCCGCGCCGAAGCAGGAGCGTGCGAGTATGGTGTAATTTTGTAGGTCACGTTCACGCGCACGAGCGCAGCGCAGGCGACTGCGCGGCGCTCCGCGCTCGCAGCGGCGGGTCGGCACTCAGGAGGTGGTGAGCGACCGTCAGGGCCCGCCGCACGGTGCGACGGGCGCTCCCGCCAGTCCCTCGGGATCACCAGGACCCAGAAAGGTTCACCATGGACATCACCGTCGTCAGCCGCGCGAGATCAGTTCTCGCGTCTGCGGGACTACGTCGAGAGAAAACCGCCAGGTCGAGCAGCTCGACCCGCGCGTCCAACGCGTCGAGTCGAGTCACCCACGAGCGCAACCCGCGCCAGGCCGATACCGCCGAGCGCGCCGAGATCACCGTGATCTCGAGACCCGATCATCGGGCCGGGCCAGTTCCTCGACCGCTTCGCCGCCTTCGACATCGCCGTGGGCAAGTTGACCCGGCGTCTGCGCCGCGCACGCGACGCCGCAGAAGAACCACCGCCGCTATCACGGTCGCGAGATCGCCAGGAGGGCGGGAGGTCCGCCCGGTGTCGAGAGACGTCGTCGTCCCCGGCACCGGGACGCGCCGAGTCGAGACTCGCCGCGGCGAGCCGAGCGGGCGTCGCCGGACAGAGTCGCAGCTGGAAGACTCCCCGTCGTCGTTCGTGAAGCTGCATCGCCGTGCCCGCGCGGTCGCGAAGACGCTCTACGAATGGGCTCGATCGGCCACCCCTTCTACCTGCTTCGTCGGAAGGTCGTCCAAAGCAGCCCGTGCGCGTCTACCCGTGCGGCTACCGGACAGCTGAGTCATCCGCCTGGACGCCCAGGTCCTGTAATCGCAGCTGGCGACGCTCGCGCGCAACCGCCGGCTCGCAAGCGCGACCCGGTCTGCATCCTGGTTGTCGTCTGCTCGTTGTTGCGCGACCGGATTCTCGCAGGCGGTTCCCAGCGGCTGGGCGGTCTCGACGGCAGACGAATCGCGGGCGATCCAGGCCGGAAATCGTCGATCGCGACAGGCGCGCAATCGGGCAGGGGTAGGGACGGGTCCGGAGACCTCCGCGGTCAGGACCCGCCAAGGGTGGCGCCCTTGCGCTGCCAGACCTGCTGGCTCGTCCGCAGCGGCGCCGCGCCCTGGTACGGTCGGCGACGAGCGCTCTCGCGCAGTGCGCGGCGACGCTCATCTTGTTCCGCCGACTGCACGCACGCGGACCATCGAGCGCCCCTGCCCGCTCACCGGGTGCCAGCGACCGTCACGCTGATCGCGACGCGCCATGCCCGTGACTCCCGGGTCCGCGCCAGCGGCGGCGACAGCGCTCTCGCCGAGCCCGCTGGGCGTGCCCGTCCTCGGCGCGCGGGACGGCCGCCGCTGCTCACGCGCTCGTCTCGCCGCCGCCCCGCGCCGGTGGCGCAGCACGAGCCTGGCGGACGGCGGCCGACAGATCCACCGCCGTCACCTCGACGTCCCGCCAGGCCAGCGCGCGCCGGCTGCGCGCGCTGCGTGCGCCACGGAGGTCGCGCGCCGTCGGCGGCGGTCCACGCAGCCGTGGCGGTCCGCCTGCCGGTGGCGGCAGGCCGCGCGCGCCCGCGTCGGCCGCGCGAAGGCGTTGGCGCTGGCGGCCTCCTCGCCCGCAGGCGCAGCGGGCTCGAGGCGTTGAGGGGCGCACGACCTTTCATCCGGGCCCGAGCGCCGGGTGGCGGCCTGGGCGGTGCCCAGAGCCTGGAGCGTGCGGGGTCTTGCAGGTCGAGCTGGTGCCTGGACGACGGCGCCGCGGCTGGGCCGACGACCGCGCCGGCATCGGCGTCCGGCTCCCGAGCGGAGCGGGCTCGCCCAGCGGCTCGTGCGGCCATGATGACGACGATCCGAGGCGACGCCCTCGATACTGCGGCTCAGCGTCGCGTTCCGGCTGCGCCACCGCCGAAGCGGGCCTGCTCGCTCGAGGACTCAGCCGCGGCGGCGCGAGGATCACGGTCGCCGCGTCCTCGCCCTCGAGCGTGACGCCGATCGAGCCGCCAGCCCGCGCCGCCGGGCGGCGCCGACGAGCGCTCCCGCGGCGAGCCAATCCGTCGCCCGTGCGCAGCGCCGGGCTGCGGAGGCGGCCAGATCTCCCGCCGCGGCAGCCACGCAGATCGGGCGCAGAAAGCTGCTGCGATCAGCCAGGAAGTGCAGGCTCGTGCGCCACGAAGTTGGTCGACGGACGCCCTGCCGGGCTTATCACCCCGCAGGGTCGACGATCCGCCACTGGCCCAGGCCGTCGGTGGCCCGGGAGTAGGACGCCGTAGATAAGCGGCTCGTGCCGCCGGCTCGGCGAGGACGCGCGCCGGAGTCAGGACGCCGTGTCGATGAGGCCGACGAGCTCCGCCACCACCGCACGGCTCCCGACTCGTCGCGCTCGACCACGGGCGCCCGTGGCTTCGTGTAGGCGCGGACGACGGCGGCAGATCCCAGGCCTCGGAGGCGACCCTGTGCAGGAAAGACGCCCGGGCGGTGGCAGGAGTCGTCGGAGAGCGGCGATGCAGGCCCGCAGGAACGGAGACGATCTCCTCGGCCGGCGCCGTCGCGCGCGGACGAGCGGCCGTCTGCACGAGCTGCCCGCTGCGGGCCGGACCGCATCGGAGGACGTGACGACCGCGCCATTGGTCGGCAGGTCGGCGCAGGCGGCGGGTGCAGCAGTCGCACTCCCGCCGGCAGTGTGCCGGAAGCGCTAGCGCAGCGCGTCGCGACACGACGGCGTCTGCGGGCCGCGAATCGCTGAGGGCCGTCGATCTGCTCACTATGCGGATGCGCGCCGTCGCGGGCTGCCGCCACGTCCGAACATTCTCGTCTCGTGCCTCATCGCGGCTCACGTGCTCCGCGCGGTCGACGTCCTCGGCACCAGCGCCCTGGGCGTAGGTCGCTGGGTGTGAGCAGCTGGGAGGCGCCAGCTCGCTCGGGCGCGACTCGGCAGTGACGGGTCCTCCTGCGCTCGGTCGGCGGCGCGGCGGGAGCCGGGCCGGCTGCGGCACGACGGCGCCCGGCGCGGTGGCGGGTTTCGGCTCCGGCTCGCGGCGCAGGGGCCGCCCGGGCGACGGCAGGGGCGTCGTCAGGACGACGCCGAGGCCCAGCTCGGGTGAAAGCTCCCGGCCCTGCATCAGGGCCCAGGGCGGCGAGGCAGGGTCAGGAGGAAGGACGCGCCCTCCTGGGGCCAGCAGGCGATGATCGTGCCACCGTGCAGGGGCAGGCGCGCGTCCTCAGGGCGATCGACGGCCCCAGCCCCGTCCGCAGGGTCCGCGCAGGAGGGATCGGCGCGGTAGAAGCGGTCAGACCTGCCCTGACGACATCGGGGACTCATGCCGATTCCGTGATCGCGGACCGCACGGCCACCGCATCGTCCGACGGCGTGGTGACGTCGATGCGGGGCCCTCGGCGCGCTCGATGGCGTGACGATGAGGTTGCGCAGAATCGCTCGTGCGCGTGGGTCGACCTCGGCGATCACCGGCTCGGGCGGCGCGTCGGCACGACCTGCGAGCCCCTTGGCCTCGTGTGACGAGCCAGGTCCAGCACTGGGGTCGGTGCGGCGATATCGGCGTACCTCGGCGCGCAGCTGCACGCGCCAGGTCGATGCAGGAGATCTCCAGCAGGTCGGTGGCATGGGTCGATCGATCGATCTCGCGCAGAGGGATCTCGGGCTGCGCGCCGCGAAAGGATCCTCGATCGTCGCGGGCCTCCCAGATCTGCTCGCTGGCAGGCGGATTGAGGGCCAGAGGGGTTCGCAGCTCGTGGGAAGTCGGAGACGAACAGCCTCTCGATCTTGGAGGTTTCTCAGGCCTCGATCTGGGCCTCAGCAGGGGCCGCCATCTCTCGTTGAAGGAGCGCTCGCAGTGTGGCGATCTCGTCACTCTCCATGGACCGGCGAGGCGCTCGCTCAGGCGGCCGCCGGCCAACCGCTGGGAGGCCAGGAGGTGCGCCGGATGGGGATCAGGACCGCCAGGTCGGTGCCCAGATCCCCAGGATGAGCATGAGCAGGAACCCCGATCCCGCAATCACCACGGCCCGGGAGGCCAGCTCGATCACGTTCTGCTCGGGGCCAGGGGTGAATCAGGAACAGGTCGTACTCGCCCGCCAGCGGCAGCGAGACCCTCTGCCCGACGATGAGCCCGGACTCGACCCGTTGCCGGAATCGACGCTGATCGACTTCCAGTACTGCCTGGGCTCGCTGGCGCTGTCCGCGATGGCGGTGGTCAGATCCTCGGTGACCAGATGGTCGAGTTTGGAATCGGTGGTCAGGTCATTGATGACATTGGCCGTCGTCTCGGTGCCGCTCCGCTCAGGACGACGCCGACGCCGCCCGCCCGGCGAAGGACCGGCCCACCGAGGAGATCTGCGCCTGGGCGGACGGCGGCCACTTGATCGGCCGTCGTCGCCCCGGAGGTATCGAAGGCCGCCTGGATGGTGGCGCCCGCGAGACGGGCGTCGGTGAGGATGACGTCGACGGTCCGCGAAGATGTCATCGCGGATCCGGGCCGTGACGACCACCAGAATGATGACGATGAGAACGATGCCGCCGACCATGGCGAACATCGCCATCCGGGGTGGCCCGGGCTGCGCCGGATGGCGACAGCGATGGCATGAAGCCGTCGCGTCGGCCTGAACCGAGACTGCTCACCGGCGTCGGCCCGCTCCCCGGGTCCCTCTGCGGGGCGCTTCGGGGAGCTCGCGCGAGCGGGCCCGGCGAGGTCCGAGCCGAGTGCGGGCGGCCGGATCAGGCGGGGTCTCGGCGCGAGTAGCCCACGCCGCGGACAGTCACCACGATCGCCGGATGCTCAGGGTACGTGCTCGATCTTGGCGCGCAGCCGCTGGACGTGCACGTTGACGGCCTGGTGTCGACGGCGTGCTGATAGCCACACCTGTTCGGGGCTCCTCGCGGGTGAAGACCTTCCAGGAGTGCGCGCGGTGCTGACCAGCAGGTCGAATTCGAGGGCGTCAGGCCGATCTCGATGTCTCCGCGGCGGACCTGGTGTCCCCGCGACGTCGATGTCGAGATCGCCGGCGCGACATGCTCAGCGCCGCCGTTGTCGGAGGTGCGGCGCAGCCGGTGCGCACGCAGACCAGCAGCTCGCCCAGACTTGAAAAGGGCTTGGTGACGTAGTCGTCGTCGGCTGCCTCCAGCCTGCGACGACATCCTGGAGTGTCGGTTCGCGCTGTGAGCATGATGACGGGGACATCCGACTCTTCGCGGATGTGTCGGCATATCCACGCCGTCGACGCCGGGAAGCATGGTCGAGGAGAACAAAGATCGGGATCGGATTGTGGAAGACGTCGATGGTGGCAGCCCGTCGGCGCAGTACGAGGTTCGTAGCCTTCGGCTGTGAGCATGATGCCGATCACTCTCTGACAGGGCCGTGTCGTCATCGACGACCAGGATGCAGGTGCTCATAGAACGTATCTTGACATGAAGACGAGCCCGGACGAGACATTGTCGTCGAGGGCGTCAGGCACGTGTCGCCGCGAAAGTATTTCAGCTAAACTTGCCGCCCTCGTGACAACTCGCGTCGATACACTTCATTGCCGCCTTCACCTTCCGCACCTGCTTCTTCCTTTGTTACTCTACTCGTAGTCACGCATTAACTGCGAGTCGTTCTCCGTGATCTCACGCTTCTCCCGGCCTCTCGACTCCCTCAGACTCCCGTGCAGACTCCCGCAGGGTCGCCCACAGGTCCTTGCGCGCTCCCCAGCGCCGCCGCCTCCCCGTTCAGGGTGCCCTGTCCTCCTCGGGACGGAGGAAGTCGCCTCGCGACGTGTCACAGTGGGACCATGACCAATGGGACTGACGGCCTCAGGAGCAGTCGTGGCAACCCCCTCCGACTACTCCCAGAGTCCGGGAGGCAGAGCCGGCCCAATGATGCCGAGCATCAAGCATCGCGGAGATTCCATCGGCTGTCGGGGCTCGGACTGGATCAGCCAGTACAGCCAGCCGGGCCTCCGCCTTCAGAACGACGGGGCCGGGCTTTTGCTCCATATTCTCGCGCCCAAGCCCGGGATCATCCCCTGGGGCGCTGGGCGTCGTGGAGATCATCAGCGGGGCGTCGTGCGCTGCGCGCCAATCCGCGCGCCATGTTCCTGCCCTCGCTCATCGTGATGAGCATCTCAGGATCATCTCGTCGTTTCGGCGGTACTTTCGCGCGGCGCGCAGTCCGCACTTGAACTTCCGGCCTCGACGGTCTGCGCCGTCAGACCGGCTGGACAGAGAGCATGCCGGCACTCTTCGACCACCGGCACCACGGTCTGCCGAGCGTAGGGGCTCTCCTGCTGGTGTGTCCTGACATCATCATCATCCTGACCAGTCCTGCTCATCGTGGCGGTGTTTCGCGCGCTGTACTCGGAGCGTCGCGACGCAGGCGAGGTCTGGGACAGGTCGGCCTCGTATCTGGCGCTCATCGGCGGTCGCTGCTCATCAGGCATGATCACCTTCGTGACGGTCACCTCATGCTGAGGTCTTCTTCGCGGTAGCCACCTTCGCGCGGGTTCAACACTCCTCGCCCTCAGGCACCGAGATCGCACGGGCGTATCAGCATCCTCCGGTGTCTTCATCCTCAGCTCTCCTGTCCATCGCCAGTCTGCTTCACGTCCGTCTGAGTTCTAGCCCGCTCTCATCCTGGAGAACGTGGGCGTATGGGAGGCATGCGCCGGTCATGGCAGCTGACCCAAGGGCAGCTTCTGCGGGTGGTCGGCATCCTGCTGATCGCCCGCGCTCATCCTCCACTGACCGGGATCGTCTCGGGCACTCCTGGGGGCTCCGGCGTCACTGGCCGCGCGCAGGAGACGCGCGCATACGCCGCGCCATCATGGCCGGGACCACCTTCCTCACCTCCGTCCTGCAAGCGGCGATCCTGCCTTTCAGCGCCGCCGTCACTGCACTGACCTACATCGACCTGCGCATGCGCAGGAGGGCCTGGACGTCGAGCTGCGCCAGGCCGCCGGCGTCGACACCGAGCGGGATCCCGATCACGCATTGCGCAACGCGGCACTGCTTCGCCGCTTCCGCTTCGCCTCGCTGCTCTCCGCCACAGGGCGTGAGCGGCGGCATCGAGGCGCCGACGTCCCCGCCACGCGATGCCTCCAGGCGCGCGGGGCCGCCGAGCGCGAGCTCGCGCTCGAGGATCATCAGGTACTGGGACCGCGGTTCGCGGCTGTGGATGGCTCCTCGAGCACTTCGATCCCCAGTCGCCGTTCCGGCGTGCCCGTTGGCTGTCAACTCTTATCGTGTCGTCGTGGCGCTCATCCTCGTGACCGTTCTGGTCCTCGTGCTCGCGCGCATCCACCCGGTGGCGCCCACCTGACCGCAGTCTGTTCGCCGGTGACGGCGCGACTCGACCGCCGCACTGACCAGGGCCGCGACACGCGCAGCCGCCCAGAGGACTGGAGGGCCACCGCGGTCGTCGAGCGCTCGGGCGATCATCCGCTCTTTTGGACGAGCGCCCTTGAGGACTATCGGGATGACCGCCCACGAGGGCGGCGACCATCGCCGCCGCCTCAGTGATCGAAACGCGCCGACGAGCTCCACCAGGCGGTGCTCTCTTCGACTCCGTGCGCTACGGCGGGTCGACCTCCACCTCGGAGCAGGATGCCTGGATGCGCGAGCTCGCCGAAGCGTCCAACGCGCGCAACCCGAGCTCCCGAGCACGCCCTCGCATAGGTCGGCACGTGGTCGCGGGAGGCCCGTCGTGACAGTCGACTGCCCCGGCGGCCTCGGCGCACCGCGGAGCGCAGGCGCGGGCCGCGGCCAGGTGGTCAGCCGTGCCTGACCGCCAGGCTGCGACAGTGGCGCCCCCTTCATCCTGGCGGTGGGAGCGCTCCTGATCGTCACGGTCATCGGTGACCTAGACCGAGTCGCAGCACTCAAGACGCCCATTCGCGATCGACAACCCCAGACAGGACTGGAACTGCGGGCGCTCGCCCGGCTCTGCGCGACGGAGCGTCTCGGTCGAGAGCCGTTCGTTCATCCCGAGGCGGCGGCCGATGCAGCGGAATCGGGAGGGTCGGGCACGACCCATGCGCTGGTCAATGCCGGGCTGAGGCGATGCGGGCTGCGGAGCGCCCGCACGCGCCGACATCGTTGTCGTCGGCGCCCTTGTCAGGACCTGGGCGGTCTGACCGACCCGGATCGAGCTGACCACCTCAGGCCGATCGGCGCCCAGCGACACCCGCTTGTCGCAGTGCCCCTGATGCGGATGCGGCGGCGGCGGATCCATAGCCGGCTCGCGCGGCTCGGTGCAGATCAACGGTGATACCGGCGGTGAAGAAGCCGTGCCATCGGCTGCTTCCAGTCGACCAGGAGGACCGGAGGACGGCCCCGCCTAGCCGCCTACGCGGTCACCACCACTGGGGCGGCGGTACGCTGCGCGTCATCGCCGACGCCGACCGTCACCAACTCGCGCCTGGCCGAGGCGGGCCACGCCTCCCTCGCCGTGCGCGCTGCTCGGCTTTCGATGGCACGTGGTGTGGTTCGACGCCTCGCAGCAGGCCCCAACAGTGTGGGACACCGTGTCGATGCCGCGCTGGATGCCGGTCCTGCTGCGGGGCGGTGTCATCGATCTAGCGCTGCCGTGGTCAGGGGACGGCGCTTCGGCGGGATCGTCGTGGGCGCCTGCCGTCGTCGTGCGCGCGACTGAGACGACGCGCGGGCGCGGGCGCCTGTACCCGCCGCGCAGAGGATCGAGATCGCGCCGCCGGGCCTGCGCGCCGCGACTGCGCTGCGCCTGGTTCGCAAGCTCGGTCTGCCCCGGCACCGAGCGCGCCGCCGTCGCCATCACCGGCCCGCGAGCGGCCGGGTGGCTCGAGGACCGTCGACTGACTCCTGCGCCCCATTCCGTCAACGACCGGGCCCTCGCGGACTGGCCGTCCAGCTCGAGCGACTCGGGCGAGGGTTCTTTCGATGAGCTACTCCACCACCTGCCGGGCCGCCTCGGGCTCGACGCCGGTCATGGCCGAGGGCTTCAAGGGCCCGCCCGGCAAAGCCACCGTGGTCGTCCCTGACTGGACCCGCGACCACGCCTCGTCGCCGTTCCTCCGAGGTCGCCAAGGCCGTCATCGGCCAGAGGCGGCGGTCCAGGGGCTGGTCATCACCATGCTCGCCCGCGGAGCACGTCCTGCTCGAGGGGTGCAGGAGTCGCCACAGACGCTACTCGTGCGCTCCTGGCGGGCTCATGGACGTGCGCGCCAAGCGGATTCAGTTCACCCCCGACCTCATGCCGGGCGACGTGACGGGATCCCTGGTGTACGACGCGCGCTCCGGCGTCGTTCTCGTCCCGCGAGGGGCCGGTGTTCGCCAACCTGCTCCTGCCGACGAGAGTCATGCGCACGCCGCCCAAGATCGCGGGCGGCCCTGCTGGAGGCCATGGAGGAGCGTCAGGTCTCGATCGACGGTGAGCCGCGCCCGCTGCCCGACATCCTTCGCGGTCATCGCCGCAGAACCCCGTGGGTGCGAAGCACTTACTACCCGTCGCGGCGCAGCTCGCTCGGTTTCCTGCTCAAGCTGGTCCTGCCCCTGCCGGAGCGCGCCCAGGGAGATCGAGGTGCTCTCGCGGCGCGCCGACCGGCTTCGACCCGCGCGACCTGGCGGGCGCGGCGGGCCTGCGGGCGATGGCCGGGCCCGACGACCTGCGATCGCGCGCGCCCGGGTGCGCACGGTCGGCGCGTCCGCGGAGGTCTGGGACTACATCGTGGACCTGGTGCGGGCCACGCGCGTGTCGCCATCGCGCGGTGGGCGTGTCCCGCGCCAGAACCGCCACTGCTCGCCGCCACCGCGCGGGTGAACATGGAGCCTGGCTGTCGGGGCGCGCAGCTTCGTGACGCCGACGACGTCAAGGCGCTCGCCCTGCCGGCGCCCTGCGGCACCGCCTCAACGGCACGCGCCGAGGCGGAGATGGAGGCGTGAGCGACCGAGTCCAGCCAGGCTCGCGCAGGGTGCTGCAGGCGGTGCCCCGTGCCCCGCTGATACGTCCGCCGATCGTCCGCCTGATCGGTCCGCGGCAGCGCTGGGCTGACGAACGCTGCGAGCGTGCAGGGAGCCGGATGCGCCGGGCACGTCGACCGGGCAATGTACAGGAATACACGCTGGGAGGAGAGCGTGTACCTCGCAATGCGCACCGTCTGGCTGCTGACCGCCTGCTGCGCTGGTACTCGCCGCGCCCAGCCCGCTGACCGTGCCCGGATGCGCGGGCGCCGTCGTCGCTCCTCGTCGTGGGCGACGTCGATCGCGCGCCACTCGCCGCGCAGCCTGCGCGTGCGGCGCTCCGTCGAGCGTCGGTCCGCACTGGGAGACTCGACGGCTGCACCTCACGGTAGCCAACACCGGGCGCCGGCGCATGCGGCGCGGGTGCTGCCCGACGCGTGGCCCGCGTCGGCCGGGGCCGGCACGAGCGAGGCGTCGCCGTCGATCCCGGCCGGTGAGCGCCGCCGCACCCGCACGGCGCTGCTCCCGACGCGCCGCGGCGACCGCCGTGAAGCCGACCTCGTCACGGTGCGGCTGCGCGGGACTCGACTGGCCGGCCGCCAGGCGGTCCCTGCTGGCACCGGCGCGGCTGAGTGCTGCGAGTTCGCCTCGCGCCGGCACCTGCCCTCCCGGTTCGCGCGCCTGCGCGGTGGACGGTCACCAGCAGTCGCCGCGATGACCCGATGGAGCGGGAACGGAGTTCGACTCCCTGACGGGAATACGTCGTCGGCGACGACGTCCGCTCGATCGACTGGAGATCCACGGCACGGCGAGGCGGTCGTCGTGCACCTGGAGGCCGAACGCGACCGACGCGTCTATCATCGTGGTCGACACCGGACGCATGCCGCCGCACGCCCGGGCGACGCCCCGCGCCTGGACTCACATCGAGCCTGCCTGCTCATAGCGCCCTGGCCTCCACGCGCCGAGGACCGAGACATCGTCGCCCTCGATGTCGCCGTGCGCACCCAGGTGCGGGGCAATCGGGGCCTGCTCATGAGCGCTCTGGCTGACGCCTGGCGCCGCTTGACGCCGGTTGGTGGAGACGGATTGGACGCTCTGGCCTCCACGGTGCACGGTCCTGTCGCAGCGCGCTCGTCATCGTGCTCACCGCTCTGGACGCGGGTCGGGCGGCACGTCGCCGATGACCCGCGCGCGCTGTGCCGGCGCGGAACCATGTGGTGGTTCTCGCCTCCCGACAGATCGGGCTCGCCGAGCTGCGGGCCGACCGTGCGGATGGCGAGGCGTGTACGTAACGGCGGCCGCCGGACGCGACATCGTCGAACTCGATCGTGTGCGTCGACGCCTGCCGCCGTTACGGGATCGGTATGTGTAACTGA
>BNJS01000705.1_pt1 | contig 60233 bp, 75 predicted proteins | sample 8540461 | NCBI WGS metagenome assembly BNJS01 (sample SAMD00202454, study PRJDB9452) | human saliva metagenome | isolation source: human saliva | place: Japan
ATAGTTCGTGACAGTTCCTGTTTTTTTGATAGAATCATACAGTATGCCCTTGGGCACAAAGTAAGAACTGGGACTGTCTTTCCCAGCTTCGGAGGTAAAAAATGTCAGATTCGCCAATCAAATATCGATTGATTAAAAAAGAAAAACACACAGGAGCTCGTTTGGGTGAGATTATCACACCCCATGGCACCTTCCCAACGCCTATGTTTATGCCAGTAGGGACTCAGGCAACGGTCAAGACTCAGTCGCCAGAAGAATTGAAAGAGATGGGTTCAGGAATTATCCTATCCAATACCTATCACTTGTGGCTTCGCCCTGGGGACGAACTCATTGCCCGTGCTGGAGGTCTTCACAAGTTATGAACTGGGACCAACCAATCTTGACAGATAGCGGTGGCTTTCAAGTGTATTCCCTAGCGGATAGCCGTAATATTACAGAAGAAGGGGTAACCTTCAAGAACCACCTCAACGGTTCTAAGATGTTCCTCTCGCCTGAAAAAGCTATTTCTATCCAGAACAATCTGGGCTCAGACATCATGATGTCCTTTGACGAATGTCCCCAATTTTATCAACCTTATGATTATGTGAAAAAATCGATCGAACGTACCAGCCGTTGGGCTGAGCGTGGGTTAAATGCTCACTGTCGTCCGCACGACCAAGGTTTATTTGGGATTGTACAGGGAGCAGGATTTGAAGATCTTCGCCGTCAATCAGCTCAAGACCTTGTAAGTATGGACTTCCCAGGCTACTCTATCGGAGGACTAGCAGTTGGAGAAACCCACGAAGAGATGAATGCAGTTTTGGACTTTACGACCCAACTGCTTCCTGAGAACAAACCTCGTTACTTGATGGGAGTAGGAGCGCCAGATAGCTTGATTGATGGTGTTATCCGTGGCGTCGATATGTTTGACTGTGTCTTGCCGACTCGTATCGCTCGTAACGGGACTTGTATGACCAGTCAAGGTCGCTTGGTTGTCAAGAATGCTCAATTTGCGGAGGACTTTACACCACTTGATCCAGAGTGTGATTGCTACACATGTAAGAATTATACCCGTGCTTATCTACGCCATTTGCTTAAGGCAGATGAAACCTTTGGTATCCGCTTGACAAGCTACCATAATCTGTATTTCTTGCTCAATCTGATGAAGCAGGTTCGCCAGGCTATCATGGATGATAATCTTCTGGAATTTCGTGAACATTTTGTTGAAATATGGTTATAACAAGTCAGGGCGAAATTTCTAAATTTAGCTTGAAATCAGCTAAAAATCCTAAGTTTTATCTTAGGATTTTTCTGTTTTTTTTGATAAAATAAAGGTACTATGAATGAAAGTTAGATGGCTTTTTTGCCAATCTAATGAATGGAGAATAAACTCGTATGCGTATTAAATGGTTTTCCTTGATTAGGATTACAGGTTTGCTTTTGGTACTCTTGTATCATTTCTTTCAAACGGCTTTCCCAGGAGGTTTCTTCGGGGTTGACGTCTTCTTTACCTTCTCAGGTTTTCTGATTACATCACTTTTATTAGAAGAATTTGGACAAAAAGGGAAGATTGATATCTTAGGATTTTTTAGAAGACGTTTCTATCGAATTTTTCCACCGGTCGTTTTAATGATTCTTGTCATCATGCCATTCACCTTCTTGGTTCGCCAAGATTATGTGGCAGGAATTGGTGGGCAGATTGCCGGTGTTCTAGGATTTATGACGAACTTCTATGAAATGCTGACAGGAGGAAGTTATGAATCTCAGTTTATCCCTCACCTCTTTGTTCACAACTGGAGCTTAGCTGTTGAAGTTCATTATTATATCTTGTGGGGGTTGGCAGTCTGGTTCCTATCTAAGCGAGCGAAATCAAGCGGACAACTACGAGGAACAATCTTTCTACTTTCATCAGCTGCCTTTATCGTCAGTTTCCTTTCGATGTTTATCGGTAGTTTTATTGTGAGTTCTTACTCAACAGTATACTTTCAAGCTTAACTCATGTGTATCCCTTCTTCTTAGGTAGTGTGCTTGCTACCGTAATAGGGGTTCGTCATGCAACGCCACTTCTTAAACGTTTGAATAGAAGCTTGGATTTGAAGCAGACTTTGCTAGTCTTTGGAGCTGGGCTCGGAGTCTTGCTATTACTGACCTTCTTTGTGAAATTTACATATCTCTTTGCTTATTTACTCGGCTTCTTGTTTGCAAGTTTAGCAGCGCTTCTGATGATTGTTGCGGCACGCGTCTTGCATGAGAAAACACCGACCATCAAAGAGCCAAAGATTATCAGCTTTTTAGCGGATACAAGCTATGCTGTCTATCTTTTCCACTGGCCGTTTTATATTATTTTCTCACAGTTAATGGGAAATATTCCGGCAGTGATTTTAACCACCATCTTCTCTTATATCTTCGCAACCCTTTCTTTCTATGTTATCGAACCTTTAGTAGCAGGAAAATCTACTGATCTCTTGCAAAAGGCAAAAGAAATTCCGCACATTAAACCGGTCTTTGCTGGCAGTGCTGGAGTACTCGGTCTGATTACCGTTGTCGTGATATTGATAGCTCCTCAAGTCGGTGCATTTGAAACGGATTTGATGGTTAATGGCCTCAATCAGGCGCAAACCAATATGAACCGAACAAAAACCATGGCAGATCAAGCAGAAGCCAGTCGCTATAATATAGCTGAGGGTGTATCCATCATTGGAGATTCGGTAACCTTGCGTGCTTCAGAGGGACTAAAAGAAGTCTTGCCAGATGCTCAGATTGATGGTCAGGTCAGTCGAAATACCAAACAGGCAAATGCATTGATGCTGAATTACAGTCAGAATAAAGCCTTGCCTAAAATTGTAGTCATTGCGACTGGCGTTAATAATCCTGAAAATTATAAAGCTGATTTGGATTTGCTGATAACAAACCTTCCAAAAGGACATCAACTTGTTCTAGTTACTCCATACGAGGGAGATACAACGCAGGAAACGCAACCTTATGTTGAACAGTATGCAAGCTATGCGCGTGAACTGGCACAAAAATATCCATATATAGCACTAGCAGATTGGAACCAAGTCGCCAAAGATCATCCAGATATTTGGAAAGGGACAGACCAGGTTCACTTCGGTAGTGATACGACCAAGCAGGATGAAGGAGCAAAACTTTACGCAGAAACCATTAATGCTGCCGTTAAAGCTCTCGCAGACAAACCTGTCAAATCAAAATAATCACTAAAAAGTAGAGATTGTATCTCTACTTTTTTGCTTTAACGAGAATTGGGAAAAACTTGCCAAATTGTCAGAATTATGAGAAAATAGGAACAATCAAAAAATGGAGGGAATGCAATGAGAGAAGACATCAAGATTAATGACCGTGCTCTAGCATTGGAAGATCAAATCATTGAAGTACTCGAAAAAGTTTATGATACAGATGTAGAGTTAGATGTATACAATCTTGGATTGATTTATGAGATTCATTTAGATGAGGCTGGCCTTTGTACAGTTGTTATGACCTTCACTGATACTGCCTGTGACTGTGCAGAAAGTCTGCCAATCGAGATTGTGGCAGGTTTAAAACAAATTACTGGGATTGAGGATGTCAAGGTTGAGGTTACCTGGTCTCCAGCATGGAAGATTACACGCATTAGTCGTTATGGGCGTATAGCTCTAGGGCTACCTCCACGATAAAAAAATAGAGTGATAAGATGAATTATGAATCGGGATTAAAGACCTGATTTATATTTTTCTTTTTTTGTTTATTTATTTCATACAATAAACAAAAATTTTTGTTAAGAGTAACCACTTCACTCAAAAAAATGTTATTATAGTAGAAGTGATTATAATAAAAAGAATAAGGTAGGATAGATATGAAATTATCTGTAGTAATTCCGTTTTATAACGAAGAGAATATGATTCAGAAGATGTATGATGAATTGGTTAAAGAAATCAATCAAATTACAAAAGCCGAATTTGAAATTATTTTTATTAATGACGGTAGTAAGGATCGTACTTTTGAACGTATGTTAGCCATCGCAGCTGGCGATTCACGTGTTAAATACATCAGCTTCAGTCGAAATTTCGGGAAAGAAGCTGGAACTATTGCAGGACTTGAATATGCAACAGGAGAAGCAGTTATTCTAATGGATGGAGATTTGCAGCATCCACCAGCAATGCTTCCAAAAATGATTGAAGCTTATGAGCAAGGATACGATGTTGTAAGTGCTCGTCGTACACGTACAGGAGAAAAACGTCACCGTACTTTTTTAGCTAAACATTTTTATAAACTTGCCAATAAAATGATGGATATCGAGCTAATGGACGGAGTCTCTGAATTCCGATTGTTTAGCCGTAAAGTTGTAAACGCCATTATATCTATGCAAGAATACAATCGTTTCTAAAGGAATTTTTGCTTGGATCGGCTTTAACGAAAAAGTTATCGAATATGAAAACCAAGTTCGTACTGTAGGTGAAACAAAATACTCGTTGAAGTTCTCATTGAACTATGCGATTCAAGGGATTTTATCATTCAACGATAAACCTCTACGTATGTGTATTAATTTTGGTTTATTCTGCTTATTAATTTCATTGGTTTATGTTCTTTGGACCTTTATCCAATATCTCGTAGTACCGGATTCACTCGTGAGTGGATACTTTACTACAATCTTCTCAGTCGTTCTCTTTGGTGGAATTCAATTGATTTCTATTGGGGTACTCGGAGAATACATCGGTAAGATTTATTACGAAGTGAAGAAACGTCCACATTATCTTGTTGACCAAACGAACATTACTGTAAAAGGAGAGCAAAATGACGACTAAGAAAAAAGTCTATCTAGCAAGTTTTATTGCACCTATAGCCATCATGTTTGTGGCTTGGGCTATTGATGGCTTCTTTCCTTTCGGGACAAAGTCACTCATGGCGGTTGACTTTAACGCACAGTATATTGGCTTATATGCTTATTTCAAACATTTATTTTTAAATGGCGATTGGAGTAGTTTCTTCTACTCTTTCTCTAAATCCATTGGAGGTGGGATGTTAGGGATTTGGGGCTTCAACTTGTTGAGTCCATTTAACTTACTCTTTCTATTAACCTCTGAAGAAAATTTCCAATGGGTGGTCCCAATTGTTATTGCCTTACGTTATGGAGCGATGGGATTAACCATGGCACATTTCTTGGTTAAACGTTATGATGGATTAAAGAATAAGGCCTACTTGGTTCCAATCGTCGCTACCATCTACGCATTAAATGGGTTTAATGTTAGTTATCAAATGAACCCAATTTTCTATGATGGAATGATCATGCTTCCATTAGTTTTAATTGGGGTTGAACAAGTACTAGATAATAAGTCTCCAAGAGGCTATATTGGCATGCTTGCCTTATCTCTCTTTGTACAATTTTACATGGGTTATATGACCTGCATTTTTGTGGTCATTTATGCTTTATTCTACATTATTCGTTCAGAGAACTTAAGAAATAAAAAGGTTATTCTAACAAGATTGGGGAAATTAGCTGCCGCATCTATACTAGCTGTTGGAATAGTATCAGCTGTATTGCTCCCAATTCTGATTAGTTTGGTATCAACAAAAGGGGGCTTACAAAGCACTCTGAGATTTGATTGGAAGTTACAAATCAATCCGTTTGAGATTTTAGCAAAACTCTTTTTAGGAGCTTTTGATAATACTTCTTGGCCAGCTGGACCTAACTTGCCAAATATATATGTAGCTAGCTTTGGTTTACTAGGAACACTTTATTACTTTATTTCAAGTAAGATTTCAAAGTGGAGTAAAATTGCAGCAAGTTTTGTTCTCGTAGTGTTTTTGATTTCTTGTGCCCATGAATTTACAAGTAAGTTGTGGCATATGGGACAAAATCCTGCTGGATTTTTCTATCGCTTCTCATGGATTATTGCTTTCTTTTTAGTTTATTTGGCTTATCTAAGTCTACGAGAAGTAGAAAAATTTACTAAGAGAGAAGCTAGCTTCCTACTGATTAGCGGTGCAGTTATCTTTTCTATTGTACAGTTACAACAACACTCTTTCTTAACAGTTTGGCAACGTCTTGCTACGATTTTGATTTTTGTGGTTTTGCTTGCAACTTTATTCTATCCTAAAGTAAAAAGAGCTTGGATGATTATAGCCGCTTTAACTGTGGTTGAGTTGACAGCTAATGCAGCACTTGTTCAATCACGTGTTGGGTATACAGACGCTTATAAGTATCACGATGCAGTTTTACAATTAAAGGAAGCGATTAATCCAATTAGACCTGACCAAAGTGATTTTTACAGAATTAACAAATCATTTAATTTAAGTAAGAATGATCCATTTATGGTGGATTATCCAGGACTATCGGTTTTCAGTTCCAACCTGGAAAATAGTACACGTGATTTATTTGACCGTTTAGGAAACAACGGAATTAATGCAACAACCTACTATCAAGGAACTCCGTTCCAAGATGCGCTCTTCTCAGTAAAATATCTAGTTGCTCCAAAACCAGTGCTTAAAGAGGACTATCCTGATACATCCAAACTGTATGTATTCGGAAACATGGTAACGCGTAAAGATATTACGACAAAAGCACCTGTTTATGAAGCTACTAGAACAAAGACATTCGAGACAGGTTTGATTTTGCCAATTGCTTATGGTGTTAATGATGCAACGGTGAATGTGAAATTAGAGAACCATCAACCAATTCAAAATCAAAATAAGATTGTACAAGCTATGGGGGCAACGAGCGAAAATTATTTAGCTGTACTCGGAGCAAATGAGATGAAATTGGACAATATGGAAGTTGTAGATCCGTCTAAACCGGAAACCTATAAGCGTATTGATTCTTCAAAACCAGGAACGATTACCTATCATTTAGTACCTCAATCTGCTGAGGATTATTGGGTAGCAATTCCGCAAATATTATCTCATACAGACAAAAATAAAATTCGTGTCATGTTAAATGGCAAAAATTATGAATTCCAAGATAAATTCCAACAAATGCAATTTATTCAAATTGCACATAATTCAGTTGGTCAACCTACAGATTTAACGATTGAAATTGATTCGGATAATGAATATAATTTATCTGGACTGCGCTTGGCTCGTTCTAATGCTGCTCTAGCAAATCGTATCATTCAAGAACGTCAGCTGCAAGGAATAAAATTAACTCATTGGGATAATCGTAGTTTTAAAGGAACAGTTAATATAACTGATGACAGTACTTGGATGATGACCAGTATCCCATATGAAAAAGGTTGGACTGTTAAAGTAGATGGAAAAGTAGTTGAAACTGCTAAAGTTTGGGATAGTTTGTTAGCCTACAAGATTACACCAGGCGAACATACAATTGAAATCAGCTACTTGCCAGCTGGATTTGTTGCAGGTTTTCTAATTTCAATCTTATCAACCTCTCTTTATGGATTTGCAATTTATAAAAAATGGATTTAATTTAGTAGGAGTAGACTATAATGAAAATTTCAAAAATGAAATTAAAATTTAGTTCGCTATTCTTTGTTCCATTTATGGGTATGTTAGGAGTCTTCCTTTGTTTAGGGTTGACTCCCTTTTCACAAAATTCGGTGCATAGTGGAGATTTTCTTTCACAATATTTTCCGCTTTATATCGGATTACATAAACTATTTTGGAGCGGCGATTTTAGCGGTCTGTTTTGGTCCTTCTCTAAATCCCTGGGAGGAGCAATGCCAAGTGTATGGGGCTTTTAATAGTTTAAGTCCTTTTCACGTTTTTATACGTAATTTTTCCAATTTCGACATTTCATATTTTGAGTTATATGATTCCACTCATTCGCTTTGGAGTAATGGGAGTGGCGTTTGGATATTTTCTTGAAAAGAAATATCAAGGTATTAGCAAAAATTACTGGCTGTCATTAGGTTTATCTACATCTTATGCGCTTAGTGGATTTATTGTATCTCAGCATTTCAATCCCTAACTTTTTTTAGATAATCTAATTTACGTTCCCTGTCATTCTTCTTGGTATTGAAGAAATCGTAGAAGGAAAAACGATCATTTAAATTACCGATTTTTCCTTGCAGTCAGCTTGATTACGAATTTCTATACAGGGTATATGATGTGCCTTTTTGTGGCTCTATATGCATTCTATGTTGTTTTTTCAAAGAAAGCTTCCTTGAAAGACTATCTATTGAAAATTGGTAGGGTTGCATTGTTTGCAATGGTTGGAGTAGGACTTGCAATGTTCTGGCTGCTACCAGTCTTTGGTGCCCTAGTAGAAAGTAAGGCGAGTGCAGGAAGTACATTTGAATGGTCTTCTAAAATCGTAAATGATCTTATAACTCTTTCCTCAGAAAATTTCATTTTTAGGATCCTTTTAGTGAAAAAGAGTGGGGGATCCAAAAAGCCTTACCGCACCTTTTTTTATTGGAAGTTTAGGCCTCTTTGGACTGTTCGTTTTTCTATGTAAAAAAAGAAATTTCTCTTCGTAGTAAATTATCTGCAACATTTGTTTTTGTTGATTTTACTAGTTTCCTTTAATGTTCAAGGTTTTCGATCAAATTTGGCATATGGGGCAACGTCCGGTCGGTTTCTATTTTAGAAATTCTTGGATTGCAAAATGCCTTTATGTTGGTCTTTAGCTTCCGAAAGTCTGATGAAGTGGAAAAATAGATTCCGCTTTAATGAATTTCTTTGGTAGCTCTTATAGGTTTTTGGGTCAATTTTATTGTTCTCAATGTTTGCTACACTTTCTTATGTAGAAACATCACAGAAAAATACTTGCATTTATTATTTATAGTATCGTTTTTATGTGCATTCTTTCTAACAAAGGTCGATTTATCTCGAAGACTACAAATAGTTACAGGAGCTGTTATTGTAGAGTTACTATTGGGTGCGTTTATTGGACTGAAAAAGAGTACCATTTTTTTCGTTAGTAATTCTAGTTTGAAGACTCAAATGGAGTATGCGATTGCTTTTGATGAAGAAGGTTATAGTAAATTAAATCAATTTACACGTCTGGAGATGAATAAGGGATTATCGCATGCCAATTTCCCGATTGCTTATAATTATAATGGAGCCTCTCACTTTACATCGAGTTTAGAGCATACATTAATTGAAGAATTTAGTCACTTAGGACTTCCTGCCTCACAATCAGTTGTAAACTATACAGGGCGAAATATTATTTTAGATTCTATGTTTGGTTTTTCGCGGTTTATGATGGGTGGCGATGAAAATAAAGTCTTTGCGGATATTCGTGGTTTATATCAGAAAGAAGGAGCCTTAAAGAACTTTGCTGTTTATCAAAATCCATATGCCCTCTCCTTGGGATATTTAACAAATAAGGATCTTGCAACAAATGTAAACTTTGAAAAGCACAAACCTGTTAATAATTTAAATCAATTGTTACAAGTTGTGGGAATTTCGGAGAAAGAAGGTCTTAAAGAAGTAAGTGTATCAGAAGCCCATGTTGAAAATTTAACGAAAAATGGTGATAAATATACAATTACTCAAGAGGGTACTCCGGTAAAAATTGAATGGCAGTTATCTCTTGAACCAAACAAGTTGTACTTTGTCGAAATTCCAGAAAGACAAGCCGGTTCAGTCATTAAATCAAAAGTGTTGGTAGACGGATCTAGTTATCCTTATGAAAATCGATTTCGAGAAAATCAATTATGGGTGGTTGGAAATGGAAACTTAAACAAAACACTCACATTTACAATTGATGAAGGAAAAGCCAAAGAATGGGATATTAGTGGTTTTAAATTCTATTCAATCGATATACCAACTCTAACCAATGCTTTGGAACAGTTTAAAAAAGCAAATGACATCACCATTGATTCCTATTCAAATTCAACAGTGAAAGCACACGTTAATGTTACAAATAGTGAACAATCCTTTGCAACTTTCACTATTCCATACCATTCAGGTTGGAGTGTAACAGTAGATGGTCAAGCTCAAGAAGTTCAAAAATCGCTTGGTTTCTTTATGGGTGTATCACTAACGGAAGGAGAACATGAGATTCTATGGACATATAATCCTCCAGGGTTAAACTTCGGAGTAATGCTTTCACTAGCTTCTCTTATTCTACTCGTTTTCTTGTGGAAAAAACAAAAAATAGAATAGCTGACATACTCTGTGGCTATGATACTAGAAAAGGATGAAGTTCCCTAAGAACTTCATCCTTTTGTATGTTTTTTTAGAATGCTTAGTAATAAAAGCAATCTGTAATAGTGCTTTATTTTTTTACCCGATTGTTCCATATTCCAGAAATCTGTAACGGCACCACGTGATGCAGAAGATACGGTATGGGCATATTTACCGAGGACACCACGGCTATAGAGTGGTGGCAAGGTTGTTTCTGCCTTGCGTTTTTCAAGTTCTTCATCGGAAACGTCCATGGAAATTTCTTTTAGTATCTTGGTCGACAGTGACAATATCTCCTGTACGGAGGTAGGCAATTGGTCCACCATCCTGAGCTTCAGGAGCGATATGTCCAACAACCAATCCATAAGTACCACCAGAGAAGCGTCCGTCTGTCAAGAGGGCAACCTTGTCTCCTTGTCCCTTTACCAACGATCATTGATGAAAGTGATAGCATTTCAGGCATACCAGGACCACCCTTAGGTCCAACGAAAACGAACAACGACAACGTCGCCATCAACAATTTCATCTGACAAGACAGCTTGGATAGCATCTTCTTCTGAGTCAAAGACCTTAGCTGGACCAACGTGACGACGAACCTTAACCCCTGATACCTTGGCAACTGCACCGTCAGGAGCAAGATTACCGTTCAAGATGATAAGCGGACCGTCCGCACGTTTAGGATTTTTCAAGTGGCATGATGACTTTTTGACCTGGTGTAAGGTCTGCAAAAGTCATCCAAGTTTTTCAGCGACAGTTTTACCAGTACATGTGATACGGTCTCCGTGAAGGAATCCATTTGCCAACAAGTACTTCATAACTGCAGGCACACCACCAACTTCGTAAAGATCTTGGAAGACATACTGACCAGAAGGTTTTCAAATCAGCCAAGTGAGGCACACGTTCTTGTATCGTATTAAAGTCCTCAAGTGACAAGTCAACATTTAGCTGCGTGGGCAATGGCAAGCAAGTGAAGAGTAGCGTTAGTAGAACCACCGAGAGCCATGGTCACTGTAATGGCATCTTCAAAGGCTTCACGAGTCAAGATATCTGAAGGTTTGATCCCAAGTTCAAGCATTTTTGACAACTGCACGACCGGCTGCTTCGATGTCTTCTTTCTTATCAGCAGATCTCAGCTGGGTGAGAAGAAGAACCTGGCAAACTCAATCCCAAAACTTCGATAGCAGTAGCCATAGTATTGGCAGTATACATACCACCGCAACCACCAGGGCCAGGGCAGGCATTACATTCCAGACGTTTTCACGTCCTCAGCAGTCATATCACCGTGATTCCATTTACCGATTCCTTCAAATACAGAAACCAAGTCGATGTCTTTACCATCCAGATTTTCCAGGGTGCAATGGTACCACCGTAAGCGAAAAATAGCTGGGATATCCATATTGGCAATGGCAATCATGGAACCAGGCATGTTCTTGTCACAACCACCGATAGCCACGAAAGGCATCAACGTTATGACCACCCATAGCTGCTTCAATAGAGTCCGCGATGATATCACGAGACGTTAGGGAGAAGCGCATACCCGGTGTTCCCATGGCAATCCGTCGGCTACCGTAATGGTTCCAAAACTGCACAGGCCAAGCACCAGCAGATTTAACACCTTCTTTTAGCCAATTTCCCAAAGTCATGCAAGTGAATATTACACGGTGTGTTTTCTGCCCAAGTCGAAATGACCCCCAACAATCGGTGTTTCAAAGTCCTTATCTGTCATACCAGTCGCATGAAGCATGGCACGGTTAGGTGATTTTACCATGCTGTCATAGATGCTGCTGCGGTGACGTTTATCTAATTCTGTCATTTGTTCCCTCCCATTTCAGTTTGTTCCATTATAGCATAATTTTTCATATGAATAACAGAAGAAAAATTTTTAAATTTTTCAGACAATTCAGTAGTGTACGATAAAAATACAACTTTTTGTCAAGTAACTTTACTTTACAAAAAGTTTTGATATACTATTGAAGTTGATGAAAATCAAACCTAATTGAATTTATATCTTAAAAGGAGAAAACGAAATGGCAGTACCTGCACGTCGCACATCAAAAAGCGAAGAAAAACAAACGTCGTACACACTACAAAAGTAACAGCTCCATCTGTAAACTTTGACGAAACTACTGGAGATTACTCACGTTCTCACCGTGTATCACTTAAAGGATACTACAAAGGACGTAAGATCGCTAAAGCTGCATCAGCTGAATAATAGAAGGAGATACCATGCGCGTAAATATTACACTTGAACACAAAGAATCTGGTGAACGCTTGTACCTTACTTCTAAAAAAACAAACGTAACACTCCAGACCGTCTTCAATTGAAGAAATACTCACTAAAACTTCGCAAACACGTTGTGTTTACAGAGTTAAATAGTAGGTCATTACGTTTCAGTAGAAACGAAAAACGCTTGATTTAATGCGATTCTTGACTTTTCAAATTTCAAGTATTGCAATAAAAATCAAACCGAATGACTACATTTTTGATTCAGACGGAAAATAAATTAGATAGTTCGATATATAGAAAACGTCGGAATATATTGTCTAGAGCGTTTTTGTGTTATGTTTTAAAAATAATACTTATTAAAGCTATTGCCAATTTGTGTGCGCCTCATATTATGATATAATTGAATGTAATCAAAAGATATTTTAGAATACAAAAGACAGTTTGGTTGGGGTAAAGAAAGGAGGCTCGTTATGTTGTCCATTATTGTTGATATTTTATCGGTCTCAAGCAGGAGCAATTACTAAAAAAGGTGGTTCAATGATCATAGCAAATATTTTGCTGGTTTACGAGAAACCATCCAACCGTCCCACCCCTGATGAAGAAGAAGAGGAGGATGGTCTGCTGATGATTCAACGATTAGCTGGGCGATGACATCATTTGAAATATCTGCCAGATATGTATTTTGGGGCTTTGTTTGCTCATTCAGTTTTATTTATGATGTTAGTAATCCTGTTTTTATCCAGACAATATCTGGAAATAAAACTTGGAACTAAAGACGATAAATTAAAACTAAAAAATTCAGCTATTGAAGGGTTTGTTCGATGTTTATTGGATGAACACAAGATGGTCAAAAATCCCAAAATTCAGGTACATACTCGGAAAAAGAAATGTTTCGTTTATGTAGAAGGTACAGCTGTTCTTTCAGATAACATTGCTAACAAATTTGAAGTAGTTCAAAACGAAATCACTCAAGGATTGAAAGAATTCTTTGGTATTGATCGAGAGGTTAAACTGGAAGTTTCAGTGAAAGAATATGACCCTCAAAAAGCAGCTAAGAAAATTGTTAGTCGTGTAAAGTAAGGAAGTAAAAAATGGAATGGTTTAAAAAATATCAATACCCAATTCTATGTGGTGTAGTAGGTATTATTCTAGCCTGCTTCATCCTATCCTTCGGTTTCTTTAAAACATTGTTCGTTTTAATCTGTGGAGCCTTAGGAATTTGGTTGGGATACTATGTACAGAAGAATTATTTAAATAAATAAAGGAGTTTCATATGTCAAACGTAGAAAAAAATGTAACTGAAAAAAAAGATGTTGTTGTTTCTAAAGATGTTCGAGGAGAATTAACTTACGAAAATAAAGTTATTCAAAAAATTATCGGTCTTTCACTAGATAGAGTCCCAGGACTATTACATGTTGACGGCGGATTCTTCTCAAATCTTACAGAAAAACTTGTTAACACTAACGATGTAACACACGGTGTTAACGTTGAAGTTGGTAAAGAACAAGTAGCAGTTGACTTGAACGTTATCGTAGAGTACAGAAAAAACGTTCCAACTCTATACAAGGAAATCAAAGACGTTATCGTATCAGAAGTTGCGAAAATGACTGATCTAGAAGTAGTTGAAGTTAACGTTAATGTTGTTGACATCAAAACTAAAGAACAATATGAAGCAGACTCAGTTAGCCTTCAAGATCGTGTCACTGACGTGGCAGAATCAACAGGCGAGTTCGCGTCAGAACAATTTTCTAGAGTGAAAGCTGGAATCGGTTCAGGTGTTGCAGTAGCCCAAGAAAAACTTGGCGAAGGTGCTGAATTCGTTCAAGAAAAAGTTGGCCAAGGCGTTGAAACTGTTAAAGACGCTGCAGCCAAAGCAGAACCACGTGTTCACTAATTACTAATTTAGAAAAAATAAAAGGAGGACATACTTATGTCTACAGAAGAAAAATTCAACCAAGCAGCAGGAGCTGTTAAAGAAGGCGTTGGTAAATTGGTAGGTGACAAAGGACTTGAAAGCGAAGGAGCTGCTGAAAAAGTTGCTTCTAAAGTGAAAGAAGTCGCTGAAGATGCAAAAGACGCAATTGAAGGCGTTGCTGAAGATGCAAAAGACGCAATTGAAGGTGCTGTTGAAGGTGTTAAAAACATCTTTAAAAAGACGACGCTAAATAGTAAAATTTAGGTAATCTTGCTATTTTCCTTGAAAACACTCCCTAACTGGGGGTGTTTTTGTTATTCGTTTTTATCAATGCACGTTTTATAGAGAAAAAAGAATACAGGACAAACAAATTCCTGTATTCTTAAAATAACTTAGAGCAGCATTAACAAAACAGCGACTAATATGATTATAGTGCAAATTATTTTTCCGATTTTTTCATGTTGCTTGAACAATTTTTCAGAGAAAAGAGTCAATATAAGCGCAACACACATCAACACAGTGCTTAAAGTTTGAGTAGTCATGGTCCATACTCCTTTCGTTATTTTGTTGAACCAGTAAATAAGTTGAATAGTAATTATCTAATTTTCAAACATATCCATCTGCCTTGGGAAAGCCTTTGTTCTTTGATTATTAATCGGTATCTCTATCTATCTTTATTATAGTACAAACGTCATTATTAAACCGATAAATGTATTTATTTTTATTGCTCCTATTTTTGAGAGCGCTTGAAATATGTTATAATAAAACTAGATTAAATTTTTGGAGGAAAACCGTGGGAAATTTCATTGAGTTAGTCTTTCATCGTTTCTTTTTGGGGATGATTGCGACTGCTTATTTTTGGTTATTGACACTAGCAGGAGGAGTGGTCTTTGGTATAGCACCCGCTAGTGCAACTCTCATGAGTTTATTTGCTGAAAACGGCTATTCTTACCGTGCTTATCGTTTCAAGGAAGCATGGGCTTTATTTAAGAGCAATTTTGTCAAAAGTAATCTCAGTTTCTACACCTTTATAGGGATTGACTTCATCTTGATTTATGGCTTGTATCTGATGATTCAGTTGCCAAACCAGACCATTATCCACTTGGCAGCAACATTTCTAAATATCTTTTTAGTAGCCTTGGTATTTTTGGCCTATACGGTATCTTTAAAGTTACAGGTTTACTTTGAATTATCCTATAAAAACACCTTAAAGCTTGCCTTTATCGGAATTTTTATGAGTTTATCAGCAGTGGCCAAGGTTCTCCTTGGTAGCGTCTTGTTAGCCATTATTGGCTTCTATATGCCAGCCCTCATTGCTTTTGTAGGTATTGGGATGTGGCACTTCTTTATTAGTGATTTATTGGAGCCTGTTTATGAAAGTATTCATGAAAAATTGGCAACCAAATAAGACCAAACAATTCCGCCTCCACTCACTCCTAAGAATCTATAGTCTGGTGATGATTATCATCATTTCCTGCTTTGCTCTCTTGATTTCTTATGCAGACTGGGATATGCGTGAAAGGGAAGCCAATCGTGTCGGTCAGCGTGTTCTCGCTCGAACAGTTGATGAAGTTGAATACTACTATCGGGAGTCAACTCGCCTAGCCAAGAGTTTAGTGGATAATCAAGCTCGGATTGAAGGGATTTACAAATATTTTAGCCTCAGTACGCCAGATTATTTTTATTGGCAGTTAGAGCGCAAGACGTCACCCTATATTTCCGTTTCTATTTATGAAAATATCGATGATATATACGTGCGAACGATTTTGTAACAGGTATTTCGATTGTTCTACAGGATTCAACGGATGTATTTGTTTCCAAAAGAGGAAACAGAGGTGGACAGAAAATTCCAGCTGAGAGCTTTAAACCGGATGCTAATAGTTTCGCTGTTCCAGTGTCTGATCCCATCTCGGACCAGGCTCTTGGAGTCATTTATATTTCCGTAGAACCAGAAGCCCTCTATAAAGCGATTGACAACACTAGGGGAACAATTCCTGTAGCAGTAACTGTCATTGCACCATATGAAACAGATATGTTCTATATTGGAGCGAAGGGAACGAATGAGTCTTGGTTGGTAGGAACAACTGCCCATGGTTATCAAGTTCGAGTAGCTGTACCAAAGGATTATGTTTGGAGTGGGACTTTAGCGAGTTCGGCACTTATTTTAGGTTTGAGTGCCCTCTTTATCATCATTTTATATATGACCTTAAGAAGGACTTTTTCTGACTACCAAAGTCAGGTTGTGGACTTGGTGGACTCTATCCAAGCCATCACTAAGGGAGAGCAGACCAAGAGAATCGACACAGATAAAAAGGACCAGGAATTGCTACTAATTGCTGAGTCGACAAATGATATGTTGGATCGACTAGAAAGTAATATTCACGATATTTATCAACTGGAACTCAATCAAAAAGATGCCAACATGCGAGCCTTACAAGCTCAAATTAATCCGCATTTCATGTACAATACTCTGGAATTTTTGCGGATGTACGCGGTGATGGAAAATCAAAATGAGCTAGCGGATATCATCTATGAGTTCAGTAGTCTCCTGCGCAATAATATCTCTGACGAGCGAGAAACGACCCTCAAACAAGAAGTGGAGTTTTGTCGGAAGTACAGTTATCTCTGTATGGTTCGCTATCCAAAATCCATTGCCTATGGATTTAAGATTGACCCTGAATTGGAAGAGATGCGTATTCCAAAATTCACCCTCCAACCCTTGGTAGAAAATTATTTTGCCCATGGAGTTGATCACAGAAGAACAGATAATGTTATCAGTATCAAGGCTTTGAAAAAAGGTGGCTATGTCGAAATCTTAGTAACCGATAATGGCCGTGGGATGTCTGCTGAAAAATTAGCAGAAATTCAAGCTAAACTGGCTCAAAGAACCTTTGAACACACAGCAGATTATAAGGGGCAACAACAGTCTATTGGGATTGTTAATATCCACGAACGCTTTGTGCTCTACTTTGGAGACCGCTATAACATCAATGTAGAATCAGCTGAACAAAAAGGTGTTCAATATAGAATCACCATCCAGGATGAAGAGAAAGGATAAACATGTATAAAGTACTATTAGTTGACGATGAGTACATGATTACAGAAGGACTTAAGCGTTTGATCCCTTTTGAAAAATGGGATATGGAAGTCGTTGCAACAGCCAATCATGCTGACGACGCTTTGGACTATGTTCGAGAACATCCCGTAGATATCGTCATTTCTGATGTCAACATGCCTGACAAGACAGGACTTGAAATGATTGGGGAAATGAAGGAACTCTTGCCAGAGAGCTTACTATTCTTCTTTCCGGCTATCAAGAATTTGAATATGTCAAGAAAAGCCATGAACCTCAATGTTGTAGATTATCTTGTCAAACCAGTTGATAAGGTTGAACTGGAGCATTTACTTGAGAAAATCCTTGGTCAGCTTCGTGAGAAAGGGCATGAACCAGAAATGTTGAGTCAGCAATTAGATGAAGAAGCATTCAAGACTCATCTCACCCAAAAAGAAAACTGGTGGATTGGGCTTTCAAAAGAAAAACAAGGGGATTTTGTCATTCCCTACTATGTTCTCGGTCAGGACTGGCAGATTGTGATTGCATCTCAGAAATTCGACGGTTTACTCGTTATGCCTTTTGAGTTACCTTATCAGGCTAACTTTGAAAAATGGAAATTTGACGTTGAAAAAGCACTATTCTATGGAACTGTAAATCTAGATCAATCTGAAAGTCTCTTTTCTTATTATGAACCCATCTATCGAGTTATTATCCAAGGAAATCTTCAGCAGATTATCGAAGAGTTGAATTTGCTTGAGAAGATTGTCTTGGAAAACACACCGAGGGTGTCCATTACCAAGCAACTCTTTACTCAGTTTGTGATGGATGTCTTCCACCTCTTTGAGCATCTGAAAGCAGATGATATGACAGATATTGTCAAAAGAATTCATGCCATTACAAACTTTGAAGATTTAGTGGCTTATACCAAGGAAACCTTGACGTCCTTCTTTGGTCAATACCGCATGAATGAGAATGTTGTCAGTGTACTCGAAGTCATTGGTAGAGACTACAAAAAAGAACTTTCTCTCAAGGATATCAGCAAGGATCTTTTTATCAATCCTGTGTATTTAGGTCAGTTAATCAAGAAGGAAACCAATTCAACTTTTGCTGAGCTTCTCAATAAGCAACGTATCAAGGCTGCCCAACAACTCTTGCTGTCTACAAATGATAGTATTGAGGATATTTGCTATACGGTTGGTTATAGTAATGTAGGCTATTTCTACAAGGTCTTTCGAAAACTATGTGGAAAGTCTCCGAAGGCCTACCGCAAGCAGATTGAGGTCACCCTCTAACTTTTGTTATCCATCTTAAAATATGCTATAATAAATTCAAAAATATGAGGAGGTTACTTTTATGAAAAAGAAACCAATCTATCTATGGGTTTTATTAGTCTTATCAGCGATTAATTCAGCCTTGGCAGTAGTTGGAATATTCACTCCAGTACCTAGTAAGGACGCCCTTCGTGCTAGCCAAGAAAATGTTGGGACACTTAGTGCTCAACAAATAGAAGATGCTGTTAACTATGCCCACCAAGTGTCTGAGTCATCTCACTCTATTTTTAACACGATACTCATTATTCTATCTGCTATCCTAGTTGTAGTAGCCTTTGTTTTCTTAATTCGTAAGAACCTGCAGTTGGCAAACTACACTTATGTTGGATATGCCTTACTAGCTATTGTTGGACTAGTCCATGACAATATGAACCTACAAGATGCTATGCAATTGATTAAAGATGACACCCTACGTTTAGGAATGGAAGTCATGTCAAAAGCAACCACTATCATATTCATCGTCATCAATGTTATCTTTTTGGGAATCGTCTTCTATAAAATATGGCGTCAGCAAAAAGAATTAACAGAATCTCAAGAGGAAGAACTCGCCTAAGAGTTGACAAAGGATAACTATCAAGATACAATCTTGGTAGTTATTTTTTTGGATTCGAGAAAGAGGGAGGAAAAGATGAAAAAAATTTCCTTAGTTTATATCAGTCTAAGCGGCAACACGGAGAGTTTTGTAACACGTTTGAAAGCTTATTTGTTGGAGCAGTATGCGAACATTGAAGTAGAAAAAATTCATATTAAAGACTTGGTCAAGGAGGGAGAAGACTTCTTTGAGATGACCAACCCGTATGTGGCTTTTCTACCGACTTACCTCGAAGGTGGAAATGGAGTTGACAATGGAGATGTGGAAATCTTGACCACTCCAGTAGGTGACTTTATCGCATATGGTGATAATGCTAGCAAGTGTTTTGGTGTCGTAGGATCGGGTAACCGCAATTTTAACAACCAATACTGTTTGACCGCTAAACAATATAGCCAGCGCTTTGGTTTTCCAGTCCTAGCTGACTTTGAGATGCGTGGTATGTTGGGAGACATCAAGAAGGTTGCTGGGATTATTGCTGAACTTTATGAACTTGAATCCTTGTAATAGGATAGAGTTGTGAGGCTAGATTTTTATCCCCTGGTTCATAGAATTGTTTCAAAAGAGAACAGTTCAAATGAGTAAATTACAGAGATCATTTTTAAAGTATATAAAACGCAAACCAAGCTTCAAGGATATTATGCTATGCAGTGCCTTGCTACTATTAGCGATTGCTCTGCTACTGTTCTCTGAGAAAATTTTTGATGAAAATGTAGCACCAGTTGGAACCATGGTATCCTTAGGGATTGTTATCCTGGTAGGAATCTTAGCTGTCAGAAATAAATAAAAAGACTCGAGAAATGTCATCTCGAGTCTTTTTGTTAGTTGCGAATTTCGTCAACGATTTCTTTTGAAATGAGAATTCCTAAACGGTAACCTTTATTCACGTAATCAATGACATCATTGATATTTTCTATCGTTTGGATTTTTTCTTTGATAGTTGCACGAAAAGCTGGATCTTTCAATAGTTGGTCTTGAAGCAGTCTTTGAAGTTTCTCTTTTTCATATTTATTGACAAGAAAGAGAAAAAGAAGACTGAGAACAACTAGGATATAAGCATATTGGCTCATAAAAATTCTCCCTAAGTGATAAAGAAGTAGGTAGCAAGAGAAAGGCGAAGAGTCTCCGATTTTCAAGTCATTCTAGTAAAGTTTTAGGCAATTCGCCTATAGGATTTAGCGTTAGTTACTTAGATTGTTCTGCAATCAAGTGATTTTACTGATTACGACGTCTTTCGGTAGAAATCGATAATAATTCTATCGAAAGACTAGTGAAGCGCCTAGCCAAAGTCCGAATAGGATTTAGCGTTAGTTACTTAGCTTACTTAGTAATAAATTAATTTAATAGATCACGACATGCATCCAAATAAGTCGATATTATTTATTTGGATGCATTAGTGAGGCGTTTAGGCAAATCGCCTCATTTACGACGTCGTGGCCCCTAAATCGATTATATTTAGGGGCCATGACTAGTGAAGCAGTTAGCTAGTCCGCATAAAAGCAGCTAGCGTCTAACAATTATGAATTTTAGTTACAGTAACTTGAAGATTACGATGTCTTTCGGTAGAAATCGATAATATTTCTATCGAAAGACTAGTGAGGCGCCTAGCCAAAGTCCGAATAGGATTTGGCGTTAGTTACTTAGGTTGCTTTGCAATCAAGTAACTTTGGCAAGTTACATCTTCTCTGGTGCCTCTACACCCAGCAAACGAAGTGCTTCTTTGAGGACAACTGCTGTTGCATAGCTAAGAGCTAGACGGCTGTCGCGTTCTGGACTTTCATCCAAAATACGAGTGTGAGCGTAGTATTTATTGAAGGCTTGAGCCAAGTTGATTGCGTATTTAGCGATAAGAGATGGGTCATAGTTATCAGATGCACGCTTGATGACACGAGCAAAATCTTGAAGCAATTTGATGATTTCCCAGCTCTCAGGATCATTCAAGCTATAGTTGGCATCTGCTTCAGGTTTGAAATCCGCTTTGCGTAAGATAGATTGGATACGAGCGTACGCGTATTGGACATAAGGACCTGTTTCCCCTTCGAAGGAAACCATTGCTTCAAGGTCAAAGTCATAACCGTTTCTACGGTCAGTTTTAAGGTCGTAGAACTTCACAGCTCCAACACCAACAGCTCGAGCAACTTGCTCTTTGTTTTCAAGGTCAGGATTTTTCGCTTCGATTTGAGCCTTGGCACGGCTGATAGCTTCTTGAAGTGTTGGTTCAAGAAGGATGATGTTTCCTTTACGAGTTGAAAGTTTCTGACGATTCTTAGTAACGAGACCGAAGTCAACGTGAATCATGTCATCGCTCCAGTCAAATCCCATTTTCTTCAAGACAGCTTTTAGTTGTTTGAAGTGGTTAGACTGCTCTTGACCAACAGCATAGACGTTCTTAACAAAGTTATAAGTGCGAGCGCGGTAGATAGCAGTTGCGATATCACGGGTGATGTAAAGAGTAGCACCATCAGATTTTTTGATCATAGCTGGTGGCAATTCAAAATCGTCCAGGTTAACGATGCTAGCACCACGAGATTCTTCAAGCAAACCTTTTTCTTCAAGGATTTTGACAGCTTCATCCATCTTATCATTGTAGAAGGCTTCTCCGTTTAGGCTATCAAATTCAACACCCAAGAGTTCATAGATGCGGTTGAATTCTACTAAACTTTCATCACGGAACCATTGCCACAATTGAGTAGCTTCTGGATCGCCATCTTCCAATTTTTTAAACCAGAGACGTCCTTCGTCATCAAGAGCTTGATCAGTTTCGATTTCAGCATTGATACGCACGTAAAGTTTCAACAGTTCGTCAATCGGATTGGCTTCAACCGCTTCCTTACTACCCCATTTTTTGTAGGCTACCATAAGAAGACCGAATTGTTTACCCCAGTCACCAAGGTGGTTGATTTTGATAGTGTTGTAGCCCATTTTTTTGAAGATGTTTGAAAGGGCATCACCGATAACTGTTGAACGCAAGTGACCAACAGAGAATGGTTTTGCAATATTTGGACTTGAAAGGTCAATGGTGATATTTTGCTCTTGGCCTTCATCTTGTTGAGCGTAGTCAGAACCTTTCTCGATGATTTCTTTAATAACCGCTCCAGAAATTGCAGACTTATCAAGGAAAAAGTTTACGTAAGGACCAGTCGCAACAACTTTTCAAAGGCTTGGCTATTAATTTTTTCAGCAATATCTGCTGCAATCATTTGAGGTGCTTTACGCTCTACTTTTGCTAGAGAGAAGGCTGGGAAGGCGATATCTCCCATGTCAGAGTTTTTTGGTTGTTCTAGTAAATTGAAAATAGCCTCTTGATCCAGGCTATCAATGACGCTAGCCAATTCACTAGCGATCAATTGTTTTGTATTCATTATAGGCTCCTTTGGACTTTTCTTCTATTTTATCACAATTTTAAAGAAAGACGAAATTTTTTTGAAATATTCGGTTTTTTTGGTATAATGTTCTTATTAAATAGATGAAAATGTTATAAATATTCACTCGAGAGGATGTTATGAGAAAAAGAGAACGTCATCAGTTGATCAAGCAGATGATCACTGAGGAGAAGTTAGGAACTCAAAAGGAGATTCAAGATCGTTTGGAAGCACACAACGTTTTTGTGACACAAACGACCTTGTCGCGTGACCTTCGTGAACTTGGCTTGACCAAGGTTAAGAAAAATGATATGGTCTACTACGTACTAGCAAATGAGACAGAGAAGATTGACCTGGTTGAGTTTTTATCCCATCATTTAGAAGGTGTAGCGAGAGCTGAATTCACTTTAGTTCTCCATACCAAACTTGGAGAAGCTGCGGTATTAGCAAACGTAGTAGATTCAAATAAAGATGGGGGGGATTCTAGGTACAGTTGCTGGAGCGAATACCCTTTTGGTAATCTGCCGAGATCAGCATGTTGCTAAACTCATGGAAGATCGTTTGTTAGATTTGATGAAGGATAGATAAGGAGGCTGGGACAAAAGTCCTAGCCTCTCAATTGCCTTTGGATTGTCGAGCAAGACGCAGTGGTTGAGTGGGCTCTACTACGCTGATTTCATCAGCTTTTACAGCCCTACTCAACTGTGCGGAGGTGGGACGACGAAATCGAATTCTAACGAATTACCGATTTCTGTCCCACTCTCTATTTTTACAAGGAGAGAATGGATGACGACAGAAAAATTATCACCTGGTATGCAACAGTATGTGGATATCAAAAAACAATATCCAGATGCTTTTTTGCTTTTTCGCATGGGTGATTTTTATGAGTTGTTTTATGAAGATGCAGTCAATGCTGCACAGATACTAGAAATCTCACTAACCAGTCGTAATAAAAATGCTGAAAATCCGATTCCCATGGCTGGAGTTCCTTATCATTCTGCCCAACAGTATATCGATGTCCTTGTTGAGCGTGGCTACAAGGTTGCTATCGCTGAACAGATGGAAGATCCTAAGCAAGCTGTTGGTGTTGTTAAGCGCGAGGTTGTTCAGGTCATTACACCAGGGACAGTGGTTGATAGTAGTAAGCCAGATAGTCACAATAACTTTTTAGTGGCTATTGATCGTGAAGGTTCCCAGTATGGACTAGCCTATATGGACCTAGTGACAGGTGATTTCTATGTAACGGGATTATCAGATTTCTCTTTAGTCTGTGGTGAAATCCGTAACCTCAAGGCCAGAGAAGTGGTGGTTGGTTACGACTTGTCTGAAGCGGAAGAACAGATTCTCAGTTGTCAAATGAATCTGGTACTTTCCTATGAGCAGGAACCGTATGAAGACGTTCATCTGCTGGATTCAAAATTGGCAACTGTTGAAGGAGCAGCTAGTGGTAAACTTCTCCAGTATGTCCATCGGACGCAGATGCGAGAGCTCAGCCACTTGAAGCCTGTTATCCGTTATGAAATCAAAGATTTCTTGCAGATGGATTTTGCGACCAAGGCTAGTCTGGATTTGGTTGAAAATGCTCGCTCAGGTAAGAAACAAGGGAGCCTTTTCTGGTTGTTAGATGAGACCAAGACCGCAATGGGTATGCGTCTCTTACGTTCCTGGATTCAACGCCCTTTGATTGATAAGGACCGTATCCTTGAACGTCAGGAAGTTGTGCAAGTCTTTCTGGATTATTTCTTTGAGCGCAGTGATTTAACGGAAAGCCTCAAGGGAGTCTACGATATCGAACGTCTGGCTAGTCGGGTATCTTTTGGCAAAAGCAACCCTAAAGATCTCTTGCAATTAGCGACTACCTTGGGAAGTGTTCCACGAATTCGCGCCATTTTAGAAGGAATGGAGCAACCAGCTCTAGCTTATCTAATTGAACAACTGGATGCTATTCCTGAGTTGGAAAGTTTGATTAGTGCAGCCATTGCTCCTGAGGCTCCTCATGTGATTACAGAGGGCGGGATTATTCGAACTGGATTTGATGAGACCTTGGATAAATACCGCCGTGTTCTGAGAGAAGGAACCAGCTGGATAGCTGAGATTGAGGCCAAGGAAAGAGAAAATTCTGGCATCAATACTCTCAAGATTGACTACAATAAAAAAGACGGCTACTATTTCCATGTGACCAATTCGCAGCTCGGCAATGTTCCAGCCCATTTTTTCCGCAAGGCTACGCTAAAAAACTCTGAACGTTTTGGAACAGAGGAGTTGGCGCGTATCGAAGGAGAAATGCTAGAGGCGCGTGAGAAATCAGCAAACCTAGAGTACGAAATCTTTATGCGTATTCGTGAGGAGGTTGGCAAGTATATCCAACGTCTACAGGCTCTGGCTCAAGGAATCGCTACTGTCGATGTCTTGCAAGGCTGGCAGTAGTTGCAGAAAAACAGCACCTGATTCGACCAGAGTTTGGGCAAGAGTCGCGGATTGATATCCAGAATGGTCGTCACGCAGTTGTTGAAAAGGTTATGGGAGCTCAGACCTATATTCCCAATAGTATCCAGATGGATGAAGATACTAGCATTCAACTAATTACAGGTCCGAACATGAGCGGGAAGTCAACCTACATGCGTCAACTGGCCATTACAGCGGTTATGGCTCAGATGGGTTCTTATGTCCCTGCAGAAAGTGCTCGACTGCCAATCTTTGATGCGATTTTTACACGTATCGGGGCGGCAGATGACTTGGTTTCAGGCCAATCTACCTTTATGGTAGAAATGATGGAAGCTAATAATGCCATTAGTCATGCGACAAAGGATTCATTGATTCTTTTTGATGAGCTTGGTCGAGGAACCGCAACTTATGATGGTATGGCTCTAGCCCAGTCTATTATCGAGTATATCCATGAGCATATTGGTGCCAAGACTCTCTTTGCAACGCACTACCATGAATTAACCAGTCTGGAAGCTAGTCTTGAACATCTAGTAAATGTACACGTAGCTACGCTTGAGCAAAATGGTCAGGTCACTTTCCTTCATAAGATTGAACCAGGTCCAGCAGACAAATCGTACGGTATTCACGTTGCTAAGATTGCAGGATTGCCAGCAGACTTACTAAAAAGAGCGGATGCGATTTTAACTCAACTAGAGAGCCAAGGTCAGGAAAATCCAATTTCTATCAATCAAAGGAATGTTGTCAATGAGCAAATGTCTCTCTTTGATGAAAAAGAAGAGAATCCTATCCTAGCAGAGTTGGCCCAAGTAGATGTGTACAATATGACACCTATGCAAGCCATGAATCTCTTATTAGAGCTGAAACAAAAATTATAATCAAAAACCCACTCACAAAACGGAGTGGGTTTTTAGGTCTTATTTTTTCTGAGCTAATAATTGGTTGATGTGGGCAACCTTCTTTGATTCTCTCTTGTAGAGAACAACCCAGATGATGAGGTAGACGATGGCAAACTCTGGGATGAGTTGAAGGATGAAAGTCCAGTGAAGAGGGAACCAGCCTGCTAGGATTGCTAGAGGTACAAACCTAGCAACATAAGGAAGAAGTGAGTGACAGTCGCACGAAGAAGGCTCCAATCTTGAGCGAATAGACGGCTACCAAAACTAAAGAGGACTCCAATAGCTGCCCAGATGAGCAGACAGTATAGTAGGACGAGTGATCCATGCACCTGATGTTGGGTCATGAATTGCCCAATTAAAGAGTTGGGGCTGAGAGGTGCGTAGTTACTTGGTGAGTGGATAAAAGAAAAGATAATAGATAGGATGAGACCGATGAGGATACCAGTTGTGGCATCGTGAAATACTTGTTTTTTCATAGTTCTAATTTCTCCTTAATAGTTTTGAGGTAACGGCGAGATGAGTAGGTGAAACTTTCGTTTTTTAAATAGATTTCAATCAAGCCGTTAGAGGTTAGTTTTAGATGACTAATTGCATCAATGTTGACAATTTCCGATTGGGAAATTTGGATAAAGGAAGCAGGTAGAATTTCACTTGCTTGGTAGAGACGAATGTCAAGTGCATAGGTTTGGCTATCCGTTTCGGCCAGAACCTTACGATTTTCAATGTATACACGCTGAATCTTGCTAATCTGAATCAAGTAGACCTGGTCTTGGAATTTTCCTTTAAGAGTTTCTTTTTGTTCAAGATTTTGTACAAAGTCCTGAACCTTTTGAATTTTTGAAGACAAGGCAGGTGCCTCTATGATGATTTGCTCTTCAGTGTATTGCTGATCAATATCGAGTCTGACTTTCATAATTTCTCCTTTCATCAAGTTGTAATAGAGATCTCTTACTTACAAATCTATTAAACACCATTTTGTCGACAAATACAAGATGCTTTGTCTATTTGGTCGGTTGAAGAGTCTATCTGGTAGGCGAACGTTTTCAACTAAATTTAAGAGCAAAGAAGTCAAAAAATAAGAAGAAATATATTGACAAAAATAGAAAAAACGTGGTACAATGTTAGACGGTACTTTTTACTTTTGGTCTCTCAAGAGTGTACAGGGACGTGCTGACAAATGTTGCAAAAGTACACACAGATGATAGCTGTCACCAAGTGTATCATCACCAAAAATAAAAAAACACAGGAGAATGTAGATGCCTACAATTAACCAATTGGTTCGCAAACCGCGTAAATCAAAAGTAGAAAAATCTAAATCACCAGCTTTGAACGTTGGTTACAACAGTCATAAAAAAGTTCAAACAAACGTTTCTTCACCACAAAAACGTGGTGTAGCAACTCGTGTTGGAACTATGACACCTAAAAAACCTAACTCTGCCCTTCGTAAATTTGCTCGTGTACGTTTGAGCAACCTTATCGAAGTTACTGCTTACATCCCAGGTATCGGACACAACTTGCAAGAGCACAGCGTGGTGCTTCTTCGCGGTGGACGTGTAAAAGACCTTCAGGGTACGTTACCATATCGTCCGTGGTGCACTTGATACTGCAGGTGTTAACGATCGTAAACAAGGCCGTTCTAAATACGGTACTAAACGTCCGAAAAAAGCATAAGGAAAGGGGATAAAGAGAAATGAGTCGTAAAAATAGAGCTCCAAAACGTGAAGTATTGCCAGATCCGCTTTACAATTCACAATTAGTTACTCGTCTTATCAACCGCGTTATGCTTGACGGTAAACGTGGTACAGCTGCTTCAATCGTTTACGGTGCTTTTGAGCAAATCAAAGGAAGCTACTGGTAACGATGCACTTGAAGTATTTGAAACAGCTATGGAAAACATCATGCCTGTACTTGAAGTGCGTGCACGTCGTGTTGGTGGATCAAACTACCAAGTCCCAGTTGAAGTTCGTCCAGAACGTCGTACAACACTTGGACTTCGTTGGTTGGTAACAATCGCTCGCCTTCGTGGTGAACACACAATGCAAGACCGTCTTGCAAAAGAAATCTTGGATGCTGCTAACAACACTGGTGCAGCAGTTAAGAAACGTGAAGACACTCACCGTATGGCTGAAGCTAACCGTGCCTTCGCACACTTCCGTTGGTAAGATTAAGATACTAAGGGCGTTAAAAAAGCGACTGAAAATTAGGAAGCTTGACGCAGAATCAAGGATTCTAGGGAGAGCTTATCTATTTTTCCGAGCTTTTAGCCCGAGTTCAATATGATACCAAGAGCGGCAAAGGCCCAAGGCAAAAATAGGAAACTGATGCAGTGTTCCCGTGAACACAAAGCAGTTTATCTTTTTGCACCGGGCCTCGCTCGGGTTCAAATCAGTTAACTTGAGCTTTTAGCCCGGGTTCAATTGAGCTAATATCGGCTAACTAACTTTAGGCCCGAGTACAATTCAACTTCCCATCTCACAAGTTGAAACCAACTAAACAAGATAAACATTGAGAACGGGTGGGTCCTGCCTATCCGTTTTTATTGAAATCGTGTTATAATAGAATAGAAATAAAAAATATAGGAGAAACAAACCTCATGGCACGCGAATTTTCACTTGAAAAAACTCGTAATATCGGTATCATGGCCCACGTCGATGCTGGTAAAACAACTACAACTGAGCGTATTCTTTACTACACTGGTAAAATCCACAAAATCGGTGAAACTCACGAAGGTGCGTCTCAAATGGACTGGATGGAGCAAGAGCAAGAACGTGGTATCACTATCACATCTGCTGCGACAACAGCTCAATGGAACAACCACCGCGTAAACATCATCGACACACCAGGACACGTGGACTTCACAATCGAAGTACAACGTTCTCTTCGTGTATTGGACGGTGCGGTTACAGTTCTTGACTCACAATCAGGTGTTGAACCTCAAACTGAAACAGTTTGGCGTCAAGCAACTGAGTACGGAGTTCCACGTATCGTATTTGCCAACAAAATGGACAAAATCGGTGCTGACTTCCTTTACTCAGTAAGCACACTTCACGATCGTCTTCAAGCAAACGCACACCCAATTCAATTGCCAATCGGTGCTGAAGATGACTTCCGCGGAATCATTGACTTGATCAAGATGAAAGCTGAAATCTATACGAACGACCTTGGTACAGATATTCTTGAAGAAGATATTCCAGCTGAATACCTTGAACAAGCTCAAGAATACCGTGAAAAATTGGTTGAAGCAGTTGCTGAAACAGATGAAGACTTGATGATGAAATACCTTGAAGGGGAAGAAATCACAAATGAAGAATTGAAAGCTGGTATCCGTAAAGCAACAATCAACGTTGAATTCTTCCCAGTATTGTGTGGTTCTGCCTTCAAGAACAAGGGTGTTCAATTGATGCTTGATGCGGTTATCGACTACCTTCCAAGCCCACTTGATATCCCTGCGATCAAAGGTATCAACCCAGATACTGAAGAAGAAGAAACTCGTCCAGCATCTGATGAAGAGCCATTTGCAGCTCTTGCCTTCAAGATCATGACTGACCCATTCGTAGGTCGTTTGACATTCTTCCGTGTTTACTCAGGTGTTCTTCAATCAGGTTCTTACGTATTGAATACTTCTAAAGGTAAACGTGAACGTATCGGACGTATCCTTCAAATGCACGCTAACAGCCGTCAAGAAATCGACACTGTTTACTCAGGTGATATCGCTGCTGCCGTTGGTTTGAAAGACACTACAACTGGAGACTCATTGACAGATGAAAAAGCTAAAATCATCCTTGAGTCAATCAACGTTCCAGAACCAGTTATCCAATTGATGGTTGAACCAAAATCTAAAGCAGACCAAGACAAGATGGGTATCGCCCTTCAAAAATTGGCTGAAGAAGATCCAACATTCCGCGTTGAAACTAACGTTGAAACTGGTGAAACAGTTATCTCTGGTATGGGTGAGCTTCACCTTGACGTCCTTGTTGACCGTATGCGTCGTGAATTCAAAGTTGAAGCGAATGTAGGTGCTCCTCAAGTATCTTACCGTGAAACATTCCGCGCTTCTACTCAAGCACGTGGATTCTTCAAACGTCAGTCTGGTGGTAAAGGTCAATTCGGTGATGTATGGATTGAATTTACTCCAAACGAAGAAGGTAAAGGATTTGAATTCGAAAACGCAATTGTCGGTGGTGTGGTTCCTCGTGAATTTATCCCAGCGGTTGAAAAAGGTTTGGTAGAATCTATGGCTAACGGTGTTCTTGCTGGTTACCCAATGGTTGACGTTAAAGCTAAGCTTTACGATGGTTCATACCACGATGTCGACTCATCTGAAACTGCCTTCAAGATCGCTGCATCTCTTGCACTTAAAGAAGCTGCTAAGACTGCACAACCAGCTATCCTTGAGCCAATGATGCTTGTAACAATCACTGTTCCAGAAGAAAACCTTGGTGATGTTATGGGTCACGTAACTGCTCGTCGTGGACGTGTAGATGGTATGGAAGCACACGGTAACAGCCAAATCGTTCGTGCTTACGTTCCACTTGCTGAAATGTTCGGTTATGCAACAGTTCTTCGTTCTGCATCACAAGGACGTGGTACATTCATGATGGTATTCGATCACTACGAAGATGTACCTAAGTCAGTACAAGAAGAAATCATTAAGAAAAACAAAGGTGAAGAATAATTCACCGTCACTTTAAAAGAAGTCACTTTGTGGCTTCTTTTTCTGTTTGGTAGAAATAGCTAAAATTGCCTCAAATATGGTAAAATAGAAGGAGTATATTGTGAGGAAAATGGATGTCAACCACTTTTGAAATTTTAATGAATCAGTTGGGAATTCCCGCTGAGATAAGAAATCATGAGGCCTTCTCCCAGGCTGAAATTGAACAAGTTATTGTACACAAGCAAAGTAACATTTGGGAGTTTCGTTTTGTCTTTGAGAATATTCTGCCCTTTGAACTCTTTTTAGCATTGAAGAAGGGATTGAAAGAAGAATTTTCAAAAACAGGAAATCAAGCGACTTTCGAGATTAAAACGAAAGATCAAGATTTTTCAAGAGAGCTTTTACAGGCCTACTATCGGGAGGCTTTTTCAGCTGGGCCTTGTTCTAGCCAAGGATTTCGGACCATGTATCAGGATTTTCAGGTTCGGTTTGAAAATGATCAATTGATTATTGAGGCCTCTGAAGCAGCAGATACAGAGCATTTCAGAAAAAACCATTTGCCAAATCTTAGCAAACAACTTGAGCTTTTTGGTTTTCCTAAGTTTACATGTCATTTAGAGAAAAATGAAAATTTGACAAAGGAAGAGCAGGAAGCTTTCCATTCTGAAAATCAAATGATTGTTCAGGCTGCTAATGACGAAACCCTTCGAGCTATGGAACAGTTAGAACAGATGGCACCGCCTCCTCCAGTTGAGGACAAACCTGTCTTTGATTTCCAAGCCAAGAAGGCAGCTGCCAAGCCTAAACTCGACAAGGCAGAGATAACTCCAATGATTGAGGTCAATACCGAAGAAAATCGACTGGTTTTTGAAGGGGTTGTCTTTGATGTGGAGCATAAAGTGACTAGAACAGGTCGTGTCTTGATTAATTTCAAGATGACTGACTATACGTCTAGTTTCTCTATGCAAAAATGGGTCAAAAATGAAGAGGAAGCTCAGAAGTTTGACATCATTAAGAAAAATTCATGGCTCCGTGTTCGTGGAAATGTCGAGGTCAATAATTTCACACGAGATTTGACCATGAATGTGCAAGATGTGCAGGAAGTAGTCCACTATGAACGTAAGGACTTGATGCCAGAAGGTGAGCGTCGCGTTGAGTTTCATGCCCATACCAACATGTCGACCATGGATGCTCTTCCTGAGGTCGAAGAAATCGTTGGAACAGCAGCCAAATGGGGCCACAAAGCAGTGGCAATCACAGACCACGGCAATGTTCAGTCCTTCCCCCACGGTTATAAGGTAGCCAAGAAAGCTGGTATTCAGCTCATTTATGGGATGGAAGCCAATATCGTAGAAGACCGTGTTCCTATCGTCTACAACGAAGTGGAGATGAATTTGTCTGAAGCTACCTATGTAGTCTTTGACGTGGAAACGACGGGTCTATCAGCTATCTATAATGATTTGATTCAGGTGGCAGCTTCCAAGATGTATAAGGGCAATATCATCGCTGAGTTTGATGAATTTATCAATCCCGGCACCCCTTTATCAGCCTTTTACAACTGAATTGACAGGGATTACTGACGATCATGTAAAAAAATGCTAAACCCTTGATTCAAGTTCTGAAAGAATTCCAAGAATTCTGTAAAGATACCGTTCTTGTAGCCCATAATGCAAGCTTTGACGTTGGTTTTATGAATGCCAACTATGAGCGTCACGGTCTTCCAAAAATTACTCAACCTGTCATCGATACGCTAGAGTTCGCTAGAAATCTCTATCCAGAGTACAAGAGACATGGTTTGGGCCCCTTGACCAAACGTTTTGGCGTAGCTCTAGAACACCACCATATGGCCAACTATGATGCGGAAGCAACTGGCCGTCTGCTCTTTATCTTTATCAAAGAAGTAGCAGAAAAAAACACGGTGTGACGGACTTAGCACGATTAAACCTTGATTTAATCAGTCCAGATTCATATAAAAAAGCTCGTGTCAAGCATGCGACAATCTATGTGAAAAATCAAGTGGGCTTGAAAAATATCTTTAAGTTGGTTTCCCTCTCTAATACCCAGTATTTTGAAGGAGTTCCACGGATTCCACGTACGGTACTAGATGCCCATCGAGAAGGCTTGATCTTAGGTTCAGCTTGTACGGAAGGGGAAGTCTTTGATGCAGTCGTGTCACAAGGAGTAGATGCAGCTGTCGAAGTCGCTAAATACTATGATTTTATCGAGGTGATGCCTCCGGCTATCTATGCACCTCTGATTGCCAAAGAGCAGGTCAAGGATATGGAGGAGCTTCAGGCCATCATCAAGAGCTTGATTGAGGTCGGAGAGCGTCTCGGTAAGCCAGTTCTTGCGACAGGAAACGTCCACTATATTGAACCTGAGGATGAGATTTATCGCGAGATCATCGTGCGAAGTCTCGGTCAGGGTGCCATGATTAACCGAACTATCGGCCATGGAGAAGCTGCCCAGCCTGCTCCGCTACCCAAGGCACATTTTAGAACAACCAATGAAATGTTGGATGAATTTGCCTTTCTAGGGGAAGACTTGGCTCGCAAAATTGTTATTGAAAATACCAATGCCTTAGCAGAAATTTTTGAGCCTGTTGAGGTCGTTAAAGGCGACTTGTATACACCTTTCATTGAACAAGCTGAGGAAACGGTCGCTGAATTGACCTACAAGAAAGCTTTTGAGATTTATGGAAATCCGCTACCAGATATTGTCGATTTGCGGATTGAAAAGGAACTAACCTCTATCCTGGGGAATGGATTCGCCGTGATTTATCTGGCTTCGCAAATGCTAGTGCACCGTTCAAACGAACGAGGCTACTTGGTTGGTTCCCGTGGGTCTGTTGGATCTAGTTTCGTTGCGACTATGATTGGAATTACCGAGGTTAATCCTCTCTCTCCTCACTATGTCTGTGGTCAGTGCCAGTACAGTGAGTTTATTACCGATGGCTCTTACGGTTCAGGTTTTGATATGCCAGATAAAGACTGTCCAAACTGTGGCCACAAGCTTAGCAAGAATGGACAGGACATTCCTTTTGAAACCTTCCTTGGTTTTGATGGGGATAAGGTACCTGATATCGATTTGAACTTCTCAGGTGAAGACCAACCGAGCGCCCACTTGGATGTTCGTGATATCTTTGGGGAAGAGTATGCCTTCCGTGCAGGAACGGTTGGTACGGTGGCTGCTAAAACAGCCTATGGATTTGTCAAAGGTTACGAGCGTGACTATGGCAAATTCTACCGAGAAGCCGAAGTTGAGCGCCTAGCTCAAGGAGCTGCTGGTGTTAAACGGACGACCGGTCAGCACCCAGGAGGAATCGTTGTTATCCCTAATTATATGGATGTCTATGACTTTACTCCAGTACAGTATCCTGCAGATGATGTAACGGCTGAATGGCAGACCACTCACTTTAACTTCCACGATATCGATGAGAACGTCCTCAAGCTCGATGTCCTTGGACATGATGATCCGACCATGATTCGGAAACTTCAGGACTTGTCAGGTATTGATCCAAATGATATTCCTATGGATGATTCTGATGTCATGGCTCTCTTTTCGGGAACCGATATTCTGGGAGTGACGCCTGAACAAATCGGGACTTCAACTGGTATGCTTGGTATTCCAGAGTTTGGAACTAACTTTGTTCGAGGCATGGTGGATGAAACCCATCCGACGACCTTTGCGGAGTTGCTTCAGCTTTCTGGTTTGTCTCACGGTACCGATGTATGGTTGGGAAATGCCCAGGACTTGATTAAGACTGGAATTGCGGATCTATCAACCGTTATCGGATGTCGGGATGACATCATGGTTTACCTCATGCACGCTGGTTTAGATCCTAAGATGGCCTTTACCATCATGGAGCGAGTGCGTAAGGGCTTGTGGCTCAAAATCTCTGAAGAAGAGCGCAATGGTTATATCGAAGCCATGAAGGCCAATAATGTGCCTGAGTGGTATATCGAATCTTGTGGAAAAATCAAATACATGTTCCCTAAAGCCCATGCGGCAGCCTACGTTATGATGGCCCTTCGTGTAGCCTACTTCAAGGTCCACCATCCGATTTATTATTACTGTGCTTACTTCTCCATCCGTGCCAAGGCCTTTGATATCAAGACCATGGGTGCAGGCTTGGATGCTATCAAACGTAAGATGCAAGAAATTGCTGAAAAACGTAAGAACAATGAAGCTTCCAACGTAGAAATCGACCTCTATACCACTCTTGAGATTGTTAATGAGATGTGGGAGCGTGGCTTTAAGTTTGGCAAATTAGACCTCTACCGTAGTGATGCAACTGAATTCATCATCGATGGAGACACCCTCATCCCACCATTTGTTGCTATGGATGGACTGGGAGAGAACGTTGCCAAGCAACTGGTTCGTGCCCGTCAAGAGGGAGAATTCCTCTCTAAAACTGAACTCCGCAAGCGTGGAGGACTCTCATCAACCTTGGTTGAAAAGATGGATGAAATGGGAATTCTCGGCAATATGCCAGAGGACAATCAGTTGAGTTTGTTTGATGATTTGTTTTAATAGTTTGAAATGTCTTGTGTAGATTTGAGGTTGGTTAATAATGCTAAAGAAAAATAGAGCAACACCCTGGAAATCAGGGAAAGTTATTTCTATATGTTTACGAAATGGCGTTTATGTATTAGCACAAATGGTGCGTGATCCCTATCTGGTATTTTTCAACCATTTTAACGAGGAAAATAATTGGAAGGGAGTGACCTTGAAAGAGGAGGATATCCTCTTTTGTAAGGCTGTTACTCGCCAGTTTCTACGCTATAGTCCTGTAGCGATTGTCAAAGAAGTTACCCCCCTGTTAGATTATGAACTGCCTAAAGAATGGATTTATAGCCATATTGGAGGACATCCTATTACTGTTTCGGTAAAGGGAAGGGAGCGCCAACTTGCTGGTTTTGGTAGACGTTGTTCTTTGGTTCTGGCGGATAAAGATAGTGGACTACCAGAAGATAATCCACTTATGGGACTCTTCCAATCCTATATCATATCAGATATCAAAGAACAGGATTGGGATCGGGTAGGTCAGGCTGAACATATGTCTATTGAAGTATTTCCAACACTCAACGAACGTCTCTATCTTTGCTTTCTTTATGGGAAAAATATAAATCCAGAACAAGATATCTCTTTAGGAAAGCCTCTACCTGATGACTATGAAACCTATATAGATATCCTCACAAATAGTCCAGAGGCACGACGCCTCTACCTAGGAGAGCATGAAGAATAAGAAAGGATATTTCATGAAACTAAGAATTTTTGCGGAAGATAAACCGGCTGAGAAGGTGTTTGAGTATCAATTGGAACTTGCTGATCAGACAATTCTTCTATCGACAGCACTCTTGTCAGGTGCTATTGCACTAGCAGGGCTACTTTCTGCTTTGAAAGAAAAATAAAAATAGAAAAGAGAAACAAGATGGTTTTACCAAATTTTAAAGAAAATCTAGAAAAATACGCTAAGCTTTTGGTTGCAAACGGAGTGAACGTGCAACCTGGTCATACCTTGGCTCTCTCTATCGATGTGGAACAAAGCGAGTTGGCTCACTTAATCGTCAAAGAAGCCTATGCACTTGGAGCGCACGAAGTTATCGTTCAATGGGCAGATGACTTTGTAAACCGTGAGAAATTCCTTCACGCGCCAATGGAGCGTCTGGACAATGTACCAGAATACAAAATTGCTGAGATGAACTACCTTCTTGAAAACAAAGCAAGTCGTCTCGGTGTTCGTTCTTCTGATCCAGGTGCCTTGAACGGAGTGGATGCTGAAAAGCTTTCAGCTTCTGCTAAAGCTATGGGAATTGCCATGAAACCAATGCGTATCGCAACTCAATCTAACAAGGTTAGCTGGACTGTAGCAGCCGCTGCTGGACTTGAGTGGGCTAAGAAGGTCTTTCCAAATGCTGCAAGCGACGAAGAAGCAGTAGATCTCCTTTGGGACCAAATCTTTAAGACTTGCCGTGTCTACGAAGAAGATCCAGTTAAGGCTTGGGAAGAACATGCAGCAATCTTGAAGAGCAAGGCACAAATGCTCAACAAAGAGCAATTCTCAGCTCTTCACTACACTGCTCCTGGAACGGATTTGACACTTGGCTTGCCTAAGAACCACGTTTGGGAATCTGCCGGAGCGATCAATGCTCAAGGCGAAGGTTTCTTGCCAAATATGCCAACAGAAGAAGTCTTTACAGCCCCTGACTTCCGTCGTGCAGATGGTTATGTAACGTCTACAAAACCTCTTAGCTACAATGGAAATATTATCGAAGGTATCAAAGTGACCTTTGAAAATGGTCAAATCGTTGATATCACAGCTGAAAGGGTGATCAAGTAATGAAGGACCTCGTCTTTAAGAATGCTGGTGCGCGTGCCTTGGGTGAGTGTGCCTTGGTACCAGATCCAAGTCCAATTTCTCAGTCAGGGATTACCTTCTTTAACACTCTTTTCGATGAAAATGCTTCTAACCACTTGGCTATTGGTGCAGCCTATGCAACGAGCGTTGTTGGTGGAGCTGAGATGAGCGAAGAAGAGCTGGAAGCTGCAGGACTTAACCGTTCAGATGTTCACGTTGACTTTATGATTGGTTCGAACCAAATGGATATCGATGGTATCCGTGAGGATGGAACACGCGTACCACTCTTCCGCAATGGAGATTGGGCAATTTAAGGAGAAACTATGCTTGGAAGTATGTTTGTCGGTCTTTTGATCGGACTATTAGCAGGAGCTATCACCAATCGTGGAGAACGGATGGGATGCTTCGGAAAAATGTTCTTGGGTTGGATTGGTGCTTTCCTGGGTCAAATGCTTTTTGGAACTTGGGGCCCTATCTTAGCTGATACGGCTATTATCCCATCAGTTTTAGGAGCCATGATTTTATTAGCCATCTTTTGGAGAAAAGACAGCTAGTTTTAACTTGCTAGAACAGATAAAGAGGTTGGAAATCATCCAACCTCTTTTTTATGAGCTGCAAAAAAAGACTGATATGTGGCTAGCTTGGCTTTCAGTGACTGTTCCTTTTTATATTGCCTCAAGTATGGTACAATAAAAACATGAGAATTCAACAATTACACTATATTATCAAAATCGTAGAGACTGGTTCGATGAATGAGGCTGCAAAGCAACTTTTCATTACACAACCGAGTCTATCAAATGCCGTTCGTGACCTAGAAAATGAGATGGGAATTGAGATTTTTATCCGAAATCCTAAGGGGATTACCCTCACACGTGATGGGATGGAGTTTCTATCCTATGCCCGTCAGGTTGTTGAGCAAACGCAACTTCTAGAAGAACGTTATAAGAATCCAATCGCTCATCGCGAGCTTTTTAGTGTGTCTTCACAACACTATGCTTTTGTAGTTAATGCCTTTGTTTCCTTGCTCAAGAAAAGCGATATGGAAAAGTACGAGCTTTTTTTGCGTGAGACGAGAACTTGGGAGATTATCGACGACGTCAAGAACTTCCGAAGTGAAGTAGGGGGTCCTCTTTTTAAATAGTTATAACCGGGACGTTCTTTCGAAGATGTTGGACGACAACCATCTGGTTGCTCACCATCTCTTTACAGCCCAACCCCATATCTTTGTCAGCAAGACTAACCCTCTTGCTAAAAGAGACAAGGTGCAGTTGGCAGACCTAGAAGACTTTCCATACTTAAGTTATGACCAAGGTACCCATAATTCCTTCTATTTCTCAGAGGAGATTTTGTCTCAGGAACACCACAAGAAATCCATCGTGGTTAGTGACCGTGCGACCTTGTTCAATCTCTTGATTGGTTTGGACGGCTATACCATCGCGACTGGTATCCTCAATAGTAATCTCAATGGAGACAATATCGTTTCGATTCCACTTGATATTGATGATCCCATTGAACTGGTTTATATCCAGCATGAGAAAACTAGCTTGTCTAAGATGGGTGAACGCTTCATAGAGTACCTACTTGAAGAAGTTCGCTTTGATAAGTAATTTGAATAAATGAGAAGAGAAAAGAAGAATGACAACATTAAATACAAATGATTTTGATTTTCACTTGCCGGAGGAATTGATTGCTCAGACTCCTTTGGAAAAGCGCGATGCCTCTAAACTCTTAATGGTCAATCGCAAAACAGGTGAATTTCAAGATCGCCACTTTCACTCTATTATCGAAATGCTAGAGCCAGGTGATGCCCTGGTTATGAATGATACCCGCGTTTTGCCAGCTCGACTTCATGGTCAAAAAGAAGAAACAGGAGGCCATGTTGAACTCTTGCTTTTGAAAAATACAGCAGGAGATGAGTGGGAAGTCTTGGCTAAACCAGCTAAACGTCTCAAGGTCGGCACCCGTGTTATCTTTGGTGATGGTCGACTTAGCGCAGTCGTGACCGAGGAATTAACCCATGGTGGCCGTATTGTCCGTTTTGAGTATGAAGGAATTTTCCTAGAAGTACTTGAAAGTCTTGGAGAAATGCCTTTGCCTCCTTATATTCACGAAAAATTGGATGACCGTGAACGTTACCAGACCGTCTATGCCAAGGAGAGTGGATCAGCAGCAGCCCCAACTGCAGGGCTACATTTTACCAAAGAATTACTAGAAGAAATCCAGCAAAAAGGCGTTCACCTAGTCTACCTGACCTTGCACGTTGGACTTGGGACCTTTAGACCTGTTTCAGTAGATAATCTGGATGAACACGAGATGCACTCAGAGTTTTACCAATTGTCTGAGGAAGCTGCTGCGACCTTGCATCAGGTCAAGGAAAATGGTGGCCGTGTCATTGCTGTGGGGACTACCTCTATCCGTACGTTAGAAACCATCGGAAGCAAGTTTGATGGGCAAATCCAGGCCGACTCTGGCTGGACTAATATCTTTATCAAGCCAGGCTATGACTGGAAGGTGGTGGATGCTTTTTCTACTAATTTCCATTTGCCGAAGTCTACCTTGGTCATGCTTGTCTCAGCTTTTGCAGGCCGTGAATTGGTCCTCAAAGCCTACCAACATGCTATTGACCAAAAATATCGTTTCTTTAGCTTTGGCGATGCCATGTTTATCTATTAAAGCTATTGAAAAATCAAAGAAGATATAAAGAGAGACTGATTCATTCTTGGATCAGTTTTTTGCTTGATCTTACACAAAGTTACCAAAATAGCTATTGAATTATATGGAAATAAATGATACACTGAAGACTATGATACAGCCGTCAAATATATGCAAAATCTGACGAGCTACTTTTATCTGTTTCTATTTCAAAGGAGATTTTTATGAAAAACAAAACATTGCGCTATACGAGCCTATCAGTCCTGACCTTGTTGGCTGCCTTGACCTTGGTTGCCTGTGGTGGAAAGACTGACAAGAACACGTCATCTTCAAACCAAAAGGAGACAACAAGCAAGGTGACTACAGAGTCCGCAAGTAAAACTGAAGCAGGCCAAAAAGAGGAGCAGAAGTCAGAATCAAATAGTGCGACAGAAGCTACAACCACTCAAGCAGAACAAAAGGAAGATAAGCAAAAATCACAAGAGGCTTACGCTAAGTTTGTAGGGACTTGGGAAAACTACGCGGGAACAACTGCAACAGTCACAGCAGATGGAATTGTAACGATCCAAAGTTCAAATGGAACCTTTAAATACGAGATGGGGCAAGTAGAGGAAAAAGACGGCTACTACTCAACAGGTATTCATCTTGTCGGTGGTGGGCAAGGGGCACGACTGATCTTTACCCCAGCTGGAGTCCAAAACGAAGTGACAGGTACAGATGGCAGTCAAGATGTCTTGTCTATCGGTCAATCTGTAAGCGACAAAGATAACCAGTTTTACCGTAACTAAGAACATCAATCAGAAGTAAGGGTGGTGAAATGTCCTTGCTTTTCTATGTTCTCAAAGCATAAATTTTTTATCATTCAACTATACATGACGTTTAAGTTGGATAATGAACAAGTCCACTTTAAAGTGAAAGATAATAAGGATAATATCAAAAAAGCCCTACATCAGGGCTTTCTTTACTTGCTAATATAAGAAATCAATTCCGTAGTTTTCTTTTAGATAGGTCGCCAACTCGGCTTTTTCTTCCTCTCTAAATCGACAGAGGCTAAGGGCGAGACGCAATATCAGAACACTTGTATCGATGATGACGTTTGACTTAGAAATATCTTCTAGCTGGGTGACCTCTCTCAGATCAAAATCTAAATAGTAAGCTTTGCTGTTGGTATGGTCAGGGTCACTGACATCCACTTCAACATAAGATGCTCGCAACAATTCTTCTTTTGGGATGAAAATTTCCTTGGAAAAGAAGAGCCCAGGATAGACATAAATACCTTCCAAGGTGAACTCAAAGGAGAGTCTGCGACTAGAAAGTCTTTTGATGCCTGCAATCGTTGCATAGATAGCAGTGAAAAAGAGGATGGTTGGTACCACAGTGAGAAGACTGAGCTGAGAAAAGTCGATCAATCCATGCGCGAGAAAAAAGAAAAATTGAAAGAATATACCTACCGCAAAAACTAGATAGCCGACACCGACAAATTTTGAATAATAGATTTTCATAGAAACCTCCAGATATAGAATTGAACTCTCCAACGCTTTTTCAGTAGAAGTCGTAAAGATCATGCAGAGTTAAAATTTTAGGTATTCCCATCATATCCTATGGAGCGAAGTTCTGTCAACCTTTTAGCAAGATGTGGCTCTTAGCTATCTTATGACCTAGCAAGTTGGTTTATGGTATACTAGGATAATAAAATTCCAAAATTTGAAGACTTGTTTTCATAAATAGAAAGAGGTCAATATGTTTTTTCTCGGACGCCGTCGTGTCTTTATCGGCGAATGCAATGGTCAGGCTGTTTATTATGACCAAAAGACAGGAGAGGCTTTAGCTGCTCCAAAGAGTAGGTTGCTCAATACTGAAAAAGCTGGTGACACGAATTCCTTTATTCCTGACTTGGTAATTCTCTTACTAGCAGGTGGACCCGCAGTTTCGGGCTTCTTTTCACTCAAGTTTATTGGTGTCTACAACTGGTTCAGTCTAGCCTGTATTCTTCTCTTTTGGTTGATGCAGTTTTTCTCGTTAGTTGCTTTACTCGAACGAGCTCTCTATAAAAATGTTCGCAAGGCCCAGCCAACGACAGAGAAAGTCTTTTTCTTTGCAGCATCTCATAATTTGTTTGTAAAAAACCAGTTTGATCCTAGACAACTGTCTGCTTTACCTTATCGATTTGCCCGCTTTGTAGTAAATATAGTGTCTATCTATTACTTTTTGTATTTCTTGATTCTTCCTCTAAAATTTGGCCAACCGATTGGTGATGAAGGCTATGGTTTGTGGTTTGCTGGCTTGTTATTCTTTTCAGTATTTCTTTTGTATAACCAAAACAATCCAGTTCGCTTTGTGAAGATTATGAGATTATACAGCCAAGGAAAAGTACGATTTAAGGAAGAAGTGGAACATTGAGAAACTATCTTGGGATTCTGCTAAATATCTAGAGAAAATCTTTTAGAAAAACAAAAAAGCCTTGTAAATCAAGGCTTTTTCCTGTTGTTTAGATGCCCCCTGCAGGCTCTTTGAAAGAAACTTAGAAAAATCTAAAATGAAATTATTTCAAAATGGGGTAAAAGCAAAATTTCCCTCCCTACTTTCTCAATTATTCCTAATTTTAGTTCCAAAAAGCTTCAATTCATAATCTAATTATAATATGGGTACTATCTTATTACATTCAGATTTTTTTGTTCTCTTCAAAAGAGTTATGTAGGCTTTTATGGTTTTAAATAGGTAAAAATGTTGAACTATAGTGAGTATTGTGTCATAATAGATAGTATATAAATCATTAATAGAATAGAAATAATATTTTCTTACCTTTACAAGTAGTATTGGTTAGACATTTTTCGTCTCAATTGTACTTATCTCTCAAGTTTAGCTAGTTTTTAAAAGCTCTGATTTCGACTCAATAAAACAAATTTCAGAAGTGCAAAAGACAAGATGGTGACATTGCTACAGTCAGTCGCCATGTCTTGCTGGCACAGGCTGTTTGTGCCGTCAGCTATTTACCAGTCAATTTGATCAAAGGGCTTAATTATTATTTTTGAAAGGTCTTTTATGGAAAAAATTCTTTCTTTAGGTCTGACAGGTAAGAAATTACTTGTTCAGGGTTTCTTGTTTGTTCTGCTAGGTCTTATCTTGATGGTCACGGGAACTTGGTTGCCAGTGACGGTTATTCGACTGGTTCTGTTTTTAGCTTGGATAGCAACGGTCTTAGATTTAGTATTACGTATTTTCAAAAAAAGTCAGTCAACGGACACCTTGGGAGTTGCACTGGTTAAATTGTTAGTGCTGGGATATTTGCTAGGTTCTAATCTTGCGACTGATATACCGATTTATGTTCTGGCTCTTGTGATTGGAGTTTATCAGATTTTTAGGGCCACGATTAATCTTGTCACCTATGTTCTCTACCGTAAAAATAATATTCGACCTCGTTTTCGTCTCTTACTAGATGGTATTCTACTAGTTTTTCTTGGTGGAGCTAGTCTTTTGTCCTCTACGGGAAATTCTGTCTTTCAACTCTTTGTTTTAGGGGCTTATTTTTTCCTTTATGGTCTGTCCAATATCCGTGACGGTTTCTTATTTGAAGGGGAAATTGGGAAAAACCATCTCAAACGTCGTATTAGAATTAGCTTACCTATTGTCCTAGCCGCTCTCATCCCTGCAAGAACTTTAGCAAAAGTTAACAAATTTATGCTAGAAAATGCTGATGAGGAAGAAGATATCCATCTTGGAATAGTGAAGTCTGGTAAGACAGCAGAGCTAGAAATTTTTGTTCATACAGCTGAGACCTCCCTGTTTTCAGCTATTGGTCATGTGGATATCTGCTATCAGGGTCGTGTTATTTCTTATGGCAACTATGATCCGTCATCTGAGACCTTATTTGGTATGATAGGAGATGGTGTCTTATATTTTTGTGACCGCGATAAGTACATCGATCTATGTAAACGTGAGAGTCAAAAAACGCTTTTTGGTTACGGAATAGATTTGACACCTGAAATGGAAAAAGCAGTTCAGAAAAAGTTGGCTGAATTGAAACAACTGACGATTCCATGGGAGCCAAGCGCAGATAAAATTAAAACGGAAGATGGTAAGGAAGACTACACCTACGCTTATAAAATCAGACATGAGACGGATGGGGAACTTTATAAATTTATCAAATCTAAGTTTAAATCCTACTTTGTCTTGTCCACAAACTGTGTGCTCTTGGCTGATACCATAGTCGGTCAAGCTGGAACAGATATCCTCTCACCAAAAGGATTTATCGCACCAGGAACTTATCAAGCCTACCTTGACCGAGAGTTTGAAAAACCAAATAGTATAGTCGTATCTAAACATGTTTATTAAGGAGAATTTATGAAGTTAGTTAGAAAATACACCCCGTTAATCCTTTTTATAGGGCTGGTTGCTCTTGTGATTCTGAATGCGTCGAGCTTTATATCAGGAGCAATCTCTTTCTTTGACGTGACTTCAACCTTGATTTATGGCGCTGTTATTGCTTTTGTGCTTAATGTTCCTATGAAAAAAATTGAACAGTACTTAGTTAAATTGAAGGTAAAGGCAGAGTTGCGTCGTCCGATTGCCATGGTACTTGTTTTCCTAGCTCTTATCTTAATCGTGATTGCTCTTTTGGTTTTGGTGCTGCCAACCCTAGCCCAGACTATTAGTCAGCTGGGAACAGTCCTTTCAACAGTCCTTACTCAACTTGGGAAATTGCTAGGCAGCTCGGAATTTGTAACCAAAGACATGTTGTCAACTATCGTATCAGGCATACAGGGACAATCTAGTTCTATTAGCCAAGCTTTGATAGGTTTTTTTATCAGGTCTGACTAGTAATATCGGCAATATTTTTTTCAAGTTTGATGAATGCCTTTTTTTTGATTATAGTCTTCACCTTTTTATTTTTATCCAGTAAGGAACATTTGGCAGCGATGACGAGTCGACTTCTAAAAGTTTTTCTTCCAGAGAAGGTGGTGATAAAGTTGACTTACATTGGACAAGTAGCACTAGAGACTTATGACCAATTTTTGATGAGTCAGCTGATTGAAGCAGTTATCATAGGAGTTATGATAGCGGTTGGTTACAGCGTGTTTGGGATACCCTATGGAGTAATGACAGGTATCTTTGCAGGAGTGCTATCGTTCATTCCTTATGTAGGGCCTATGATTGCTTGTGTTGTGGGAGCGATTTTTATCTTCACAGTGAGTCCTACTCAAGCCTTACTTTCTCTTCTTCTATATCAAGTTATACAGCTGATTGAAGGAAACCTTATTTATCCTAGAGTTGTAGGTCAGTCTATTGGTTTGCCAGCCCTTTTCACGCTTGCGGCTGCTAGTATTGGAGGCAATCTCTTTGGCTTACTTGGGATGATATTCTTTACACCCATATTTGCTGTTATCTATCGATTGGTTAAAGAATTTGTCGTTGCAAAGGAAAATCAGGTAGATTGAGAAAGACTGAATTTAATAAGATATACTAAGAAGAGAGTGAAAGATTCTCTTCTCTTTTATTTCTAAATGACTTGCTCTTGTTCTGTTGCGAAAATTTATGAATTCATAATAGCCCATTTTAATCTCTATGCGGATTGGCCATGTAATATGGGCACAAATTAGTATAGTTTAGTTAATTATAGACTAGCTCTGTACTGTAAAAAACAGTTGGTCTTATCAAATATTGCTAGCAATTGATTGAGAATAAATGATAAGTTTGATAAGGTTGGAAAAACCTTTATAATGATTTGCTACAAAAAGTTATTTGACATCAAAAAAAAGCCTTGAAATCAAGGCTTTTTTCCTGTTGATTTAGATGCCCCCTACATGAATTTGTAAGAACTTTTCATATTGAAAAATAAACAAAAAGTGTTGAAATATAGCTGATTTTAGGGAAATACTTTTAGGTGTTTTCACTGTCAAGCTTTAAAAACGTGGCAAAAGTGGGGCAAAAACAAATTAACGAAAAAAATATCGAGTTCGTGCATCAAGTAAATGATAAATTGCAAGAATAAGTGCAACATTTACTCGAACTCATCCTCTAGACTTCACTAGCAGTTCTGTAAGCTAAACATTTTCGTGGTCGGTGATTGATATCATATAAAGCCTTGGTTCCCAAAGCTTTTTTATGTTATAAACTCATTAAAAGAACCCCCAGTTAGATTTGGAATATTTTTTATTCTGTGTCACATAAAAATAAATAAAATGAATGGCTATAGCTAGAGTAAAAATGGTTGCAATACTCAACACTGTTATAGGATTAGAAGCGAAAAGCAAAGAGAGAATCAAGGCAGCCAGATAGAGTGTCGCTTGAGCACAGTAGTAACTTCTCGGATAGCGAAGATAGTTTTTGTTATAGGGCCCATTTGCTAGGACAGCAGCTTGGAAGAGGCCAATTCCGATATAAAAGAAGCTGATTGCAACGAGAAGATTAGCCTCGGGATTCAGGAGATAACCCATCGAAACTGTCATCAACATAAGCCCGATGAAAATAGGATAGTGACTATAAATTACAAATAATCCCTTTTGACTAGATCCTTCATCAATAGCATGGTCAAATTCGCCAAAATAAAACAAGAACAGGGAAAGCATGATAACGAAATTGAGAACCGAATAAATCGAGAAATTCTCGACTGTAAAGAAGCTAGCTAGCCCAACAACCATCTCTCCAAACGTAATAATCACAAGAAGGGAGACGCGCTCGATTAAATGGGGAAGATTTACCTGGAAATGCTCATCTTTAGTAATCAAGAAAATTGGCACAATAAATGTTAGCAGAATACTAGCAATAAAGATATAGACTCCAACGTAAATAGGAAAAAGAGCTGCCAGATAGACTCCTAAACTTCCTAGACCTGTTAACCATAGAAAACCTTTGATACTTTCCCGATCAGTATTATCGGTTGATTTTCTAAAAAATTCAACCAAATATTGAAAAAATAAGGTAAGGGTCAATGTACCAACAGCCCAACAGGTATAATAGAACCATTGTTGCCAATTGTATCCAATCATATTGGACATAAAGAGCATAAGTCCCATGTTGATAAACATGATTACCATGTTAAATAACGAGTTTGTTCCATAGCGATTGGTATAAATGGTTTGAATCATCCAGGAATTGATGATAACCATGACAGAGATGAAGAAATCAAGTAAAGAATCCCAAGCCACAACACCGCTATGAAGAGGGTGAATTAAAGCAGTTGCTTTTGAAATTGCAAAAACAAACACTAGGTCATAAAATAGTTCTGAAAATTCTACACGTTTATGCTTAATAAGAGTTGTCATCTTAAGTCCTTTCTATTCTAGAAGTACAATTATTATAACAGAAAATGGTAATGAGAGAAAAGGATATGCTTAAATAACTTCATGTGACGCGAATTGTCAAAATCTTGACTTCTTTTGTCATTTACTTGAAAAAGCAACCCTGACGAGTTGATTAAAATCCTATTAAAAATTAACTTTGTCAGGATCATCCTGAGTTTTGATGCCTTGAATCTTATCCAAGACCGCCATATCTTCCTCTGATAAGTCGAAGCCGAAGATATCCAAGTTAGCTTTTATATTTTTAGGTGTCACAGACTTAGGTAGTGGCAAGAAACCTTTTTGAAGGCTCCAACGCAGAGCAACTTGTGCCACAGATTTACCGTTACGTTCAGCCACTGCTTCAACATCTTCATTTCCAAAAATACCACCTGTACCTAGTGGACTATAGGCTTCAAGAAGGATATCGCGCTCTTGGCAATAGGCAACTAAGTCTTTTTGGTCACAACACGGAGCCAAGAGGATTTGATTGACATGTGGCACAATTTCAGCTGTTTCAAGAAGAGCTTCTAGGTGATGTTGCATAAAGTTAGACACACCGATAGCACGCACCTTACCTTCTTTGTAGGCTTCTTCCATTGCCTTCCAAGCGCCTGCATTACCAGACTTCAAGCATCATTCTCACGAAGCGCCTTTGGATTAGGCCAATGGATAAGCAAAAGATCCAAATAATCCACACCAAGTCTTTCGAGAGACTCATCGATAGAAGTCTTAGCCAACTCGTAATCGTGCTTATCATTCCAAAGTTTGGTAGTTAGGAAAATATCCTCACGTGCCAAATCACTATCAGCAATCGCCTTACCTACAGAAACCTCGTTACCGTAAATTTGTGCGGTATCAATATGTGTAACCCTGCCTTAAGTGCGAAGCTAACGCTGTTATAGGCTTCTTCGCCTTCAGCAATTTGCCAAGTTCCAAAACCAATTTTTAGGAATAGCAACCCCATTTGCAAGTGTATATGTTTCCATGATTTTTCACCTTTTTCTTTTTTTAATAGTACTATCTTAAATAAGATAAGGCAAAAAAATGCAAAAGATTTGCTACGGCTATTATTATGAATAGTTCCTTACTTCTTTTTCCGATGTTCGTAACAGCCTTTGGAGATATTATTACTTGGGAAGAGAATGAATTTGTTGGTATTGTAAAATACAATCTTCAAAACTGCGACATTATTATCAAGAGCTTGAAATATTTTCTTCAGTATTTAGATAACTCATATGTGACTGATAACTTTGAACTGGATTTATATAGACAGGCTGTGTTAAAAGATGGTCCCTTGTCTTATAACCAATGTTTCGGTTTTGTTCCTTTACTAGCATTAGGTGCCTTTAAAGATGTGGAACATATGGATAAGCTAAACCTTGGAGCACATTTATCTCATGTACCAACTTACAGGCGGAGTAATGGACGATTGATAATAAGTAATCACCGTGAGGTGTTTTTTTCTATTAAATCGAGGTGTTAGATAAATAGCGAGTCTTTGATGAGAGTCGCTTATTTTGTGAATATAAACTTTTTGGTACAAAAAACAAAATGACAAGCAAAAAAGCCTTATAAATAAAGGCTTTTTCCTGTTGATTTAGATGCCCCCTACAGGGCTCGAACCTGTGACCCATAGATTAAGAGTCTACTGCTCTACCAACTGAGCTAAGGAGGCAAATAAAAAGCTGTATTGGTGCCGAAACTTCACGGTTTGTATTGAACCCGCGCAATTAAGCAGGTGGGCAACTCGCTCTAACTGAAGCTGTTTCCGTGTGAGACGGCCTACATGCTGTTAGAAGACTTTTGTTTCCCTAATAATACAAAAAATAGTCGGTCAACACTTAAATGTGAAGTCGTACACCACAGCGTTTCTATGATTATATGATACCACTTTTTCAAAAAAAATCAAGGGAAAATTAAAAATTTTGAAAAGGATTTCATAAGTTTCGTAATTTATCAATGGTTTCCTTGCGTTGAGCCAGGGCACGTTCGTATTTTCCACTATCTTCTGGTGAGAAGTAGCTATGGTTGCGGATTTTTTCTGGCAAGTACTCTTGTTTGACCCAGTGACCTGGGTAGTTGTGTGGATAGAGGTAGTTTTGGGCATTGCCTAGTTCCTTGCTACCACTATAGTGACCATCACGCAAGTGACGTGGGATTGGTAGGTGACCGGATGATTTAAGATCAGCCAGAGCCTTATCCATAGCCACATAGGCTGAGTTGGATTTTGGAGAAAGGGCCAAATCAATCACAACATTGGCAATGAGGATGCGGGCTTCGGGGAATCCAATCCTCTGTGCTGCATCCAAAGCAGTTACAGTATGAATCTGGGCTTCAGGATTGGCTAAGCCAATATCTTCATAAGCAATCACAGTCAAACGACGAGCTAGGCTAGGAAGGTCACCGGCCTCTATCAAGCGAGCAGCATAGTGAAGACTGGCATCCACATCCGAGCCACGGATGGACTTTTGAAGGGCAGATAGAACATCATAGTGTCCATCTCCATCCTTGTCCATAGTGATATAGCTTCTCTGGAGACTATTTTCCATGATATTCAGCGTGATATGACGGATACCGTCATCATTTTCTGGGGTGGAGAGAACTGCCAAGTCCAGTGAGTTAAAGGCAGAACGGAGGTCTCCGTTGGTAGATGTTGCGATAAAATCAAGGGCATCATCATCTAACTCGACAGGGAAATCAAAGCCTCGTTCAGGGTCAGTCAGGGCGATTTGAATGGCCTCTTTGACATCTTGGTTAGACAAGGGTTCCAACTCAAAAATCTGAACACGACTTCGGATGGCTGGAGTGACAGAAAAGAAAGGATTTTCAGTTGTCGCCCCGATCATGATGACTAGACCACTTTCTAAGAGAGGAAGGAGGAAGTCTTGTTTCGTCTTGTCAAGACGATGAATCTCGTCTAGTAGCAGTACAAGGCCACCTGAGAATTTAGCTTCCTCAGCGATTTCTTGGAGGCGTTTTTTACTATCAACAGTTGCATTGAAGGTCCGAAAAGCATACTTGGTCGTTCCAGCGATGGCTGAAGCGATACTGGTTTTTCCGATGCCTGGAGGTCCGTAGAGTATCATAGAGGATAGGCGATTGGCTTCCACCATACGGCGGATAATCTTGCCTGGTCCAACCAGATGCTCCTGACCGATGACCTGGTCGATGGTTTTGGGGCGCATGCGAAGCGCGAGATTGTCTGGCATAGCAGTCCTTTCTAACATGGATTTTCTGATACGAATGTGGTAAGATGGTAGTATCTATTTTAGCATATTTCCGAGTATTCGGGGCGATTGAAGAGTCGTATAGAAAGAGGACAACATGGCAACATACGGATTTTTAGATGTTTTACAAGAAGAGTTGGACAAGAACTTTCCTTTTGACTATGAGATTAGCTGGGACAAACGCAATCATGCAGTTGAAGTGAGTTTTCTGCTAGAGGCGCAAAATCCTGCAGGAGTGGAGATGCTAGATGAAGACGGAGAGGTTTCGTCAGATGATATCCTTTTTGAAGAAGCGATGCTTTTTTATAACCCTGCCAAGTCAACAGTTAATGCAGAAGACTATCTCACAGTCATCCCTTATCTGCCGAAGAAAGGTTTTTCTCGTGAATTTTTAGCTTATTTTGCACTATTCCTCAAAGATACTGCAGAGGTTGGACTAGATGCCCTCATGGACTTTTTGGAAGACCCAGAAGCAGAAGAATTTGTCATGGAATGGAACCAAGAAGTCTTTGAAGAAGGGAAAGCAGGCTTGGAAGAGGGAGAATTTTATCCTTATCCGAGATATTAGGAGTCTAGCATGGAAATAGAACTTACTGATTTCCAAGGTTGCAAGATTGCTCTATTTTGCGGAGATAAGCTACTGACCATCTTGCGTGATGACAAGGAAAATATCCCTTGGCCCAATATGTGGGAGTTGCCGGGTGGTGGTCGTGAAGGGGACGAAAGCCCATTTGAATGCGCGGCGCGTGAAGTTTATGAGGAACTAGGCATTCACTTGACCGAAGATTGCCTGCTCTGGAGTAAGGTCTATCCCAGCATGCTCTATGAAGGCAGACAGTCAGTATTTATGGTCGGGCAACTAAGTCAAGAACAGTTTGACAGTATCACCTTTGGAGATGAAGGGCAGGGCTATAAATTGATGAACATTGAGGAATTTTTGACATCCAGTCAAGTAGTTCCGCAGTTGCAGGGTAGATTGAGGGATTATTTGGAGGAAGTGAAATGATTTGCGATTGCAACAACCACGTTAAACAAGGAAGTTAAACGCAAACTAAAAACTGGACAATACTCTAGGGAAGAAGCTACATTCATTTACATGGAATATTTAAAGTTAAAGAAGCAGAGAGAAAGTGGTACGAAAGTAGCTGGGATCTCTATGGCTGTTATTTGGGGATTAATGCTTGTTTTACCCTTACTGAGTGGTGAAGGTCTCGTACTGCCCCTTTCAGTACATTTTTTATTACTGCTACTGCTTGCAGGAATTGTTCTATTTGTTTATTATCTTATGTTTGGTATTTTTAAACAGCAGATTCATAGCGCAATGAAAGAACACTATACAGATGTGATTGAAGAATTTAAGAAGAATAAGGAAAATACAAAATGGAAACATGGCAAGAGTTAAAAGTTACAGTGAAGCGTGAGGGAGAGGAGTTGGTCTCTAACCTCTTGATTGAACTAGGTGCCCAAGGGGTAGCAATTGAAGATAGTATGGACTATGTTGGAAATGTGGACCGCTTCGGTGAAATTTTCCCTGAGGTTGAGCAACAAGAAGAAATCGTGGTGACAGCCTACTATCCTGAAACGGTTGATGTGGCAGTGGTTGAGGCAGACTTGCAGGCTCGCCTAGCAGAATTGACAGATTTTATGGATTTGGGTGAGGTCAAGATGGGGACGACTGCCTTGGCTGAGGAAGACTGGGCAGACAACTGGAAGAAATACTATGAACCAGCTCGTATCACCCATGATTTGACTATCGTGCCGTCTTGGACAGACTATGAGGCGACTGCTGGGGAAAAGATTATTAAGCTAGATCCTGGTATGGCCTTCGGGACAGGAACCCACCCAACTACCAAGATGAGCCTTTTCGCCTTGGAACAGGTTCTTCGTGGTGGGGAAACAGTGCTAGATGTGGGGACTGGATCAGGCGTCCTCTCTATTGCTAGCTCGCTACTTGGTGCTAAGGAAATTTTCGCCTATGACCTAGATGATGTGGCAGTTCGTGTTGCTCAGGAAAATATTGAACTCAACCCTGGTATGGAAAACATCCATGTAGCAGCAGGAGATTTGCTTAAGGGAGTTGAGATTGAGGCAGATGTGATTGTAGCTAATATCTTGGCGGATATCCTCATTCATCTGACAGACGACGCCTATCGTTTGGTTAAGGACGAAGGCTACCTCATCATGAGTGGGATTATCAAGGACAAGTGGGACATGGTGCGCGAGTCGGCTGAGTCAGCTGGATTTTTCCTTGAAACCCACATGGTTCAAGGGGAATGGAATGCCTGTGTCTTTAAGAAGACCAAGGATATCTCCGGTGTGATTGGAGGCTAGTATGCAGCAGTATTTTGTCAAGGGGAGTGCAATCTCACCTGTCACTATTGAGGACAAGGAAACCAGCAAGCACATATTTCAGGTTATGCGTTTGAAAGAAGAGGACCAGGTTACTTTGGTCTTTGATGATGGCATCAAGCGCTTGGCGCGCGTGGTCAATGTGGAGGCGCGTAAGTTGGAGCTAATTGGGGAATTGGCCGACAATGTGGAACTGCCAGTCCAAGTGACCATTGCCTCTGGCTTTCCCAAGGGAGATAAGCTAGAGTTCATCACTCAAAAGGTGACGGAACTCGGTGCCAGTCAGATTTGGGCCTTTCCTGCAGATTGGTCAGTTGCCAAGTGGGATGGCAAGAAACTGGGTAAAAAGGTCGAAAAACTAGAAAAAATCGCCCTTGGAGCAGCAGAACAAAGCAAGCGGAATTTGGTACCGAGCATTACCCTTTTTGAAAAAAAGGCAGACTTTTTAGCTCAGTTCGACCAGTTTGATCGTATCGTGGTAGCTTACGAAGAGTCAGCTAAAGAAGGAGAATCAGCAGCCCTCATCCAAGCTGTCGCTGGTCTTGAAAAAGGAGCTAAACTGCTTTTTATCTTTGGTCCAGAAGGAGGTCTCTCACCTGCTGAAATTGAATCTTTTGAAGCTAAAGGAGCAGTTCTAGCAGGACTTGGGCCTCGCATCCTACGAGCCGAAACAGCGCCACTTTATTCTCTATCAGCCATTAGTGTTTTGCTTGAATTGGAAAAATAAGAGACTATGAAAAAATCACCTAGAAAAGGTGATTTTTTATGCTCTTGAAATGGCGCGCGAAAGAGTCAATAAACGTATCCATGGCGGCAATGGAAACTTTGATTTTTTGATGATTTCGCAGAAAAAAATGGATATCCAAACCATTCCTATTCTTGTGTTCTACTAAAATGGGGCAAATCATACTATTTAGAGAAGGAGAATATTCCTAGTCTTGAAGAAAGATTAGTTTAACTAAAAAAACGACTCCGAAAATCGGAATCGTAGAGATGATAAAAGAGGTTGGATTATTTTCCAACCTCATTTTTTTATCTTAATGGAATTGCATACCACCATCCACGATAATGGTTTGACCTGTAATGTAGTTTGAATCTGGTCCAGCAAGGAAGCTAACCGCTGCAGCGACATCTTCTGGCTCAGATAGGCGTTTCAATGTAATATCTTTTGCGAATGTTTGCATACCCCATTCGTCGTCTTTTCCTGCATTTTTCCCAACTTCGTGAGCGATATCATACATCATTGGTGTTTTAACGATACCTGGAGCATAAGCGTTAACAGTGATACCTGAATCAGCCAAGTCACGTGCCAATGTTTGAGTAATACCGCGAACAGCGAATTTTGTACCACCATAAACAGTCAAGTTTGGATTTCCAACAACACCTGCTTGAGAAGTAGCGTTGATGATTTTACCACCGTGACCAAGTGCTTTGAATTGAGCTTGAGCAGCTTGTGCGCCCCAAATCACACCACCGACGTTAATAGCAAATGTGCGAGCGAATTGTTCCTCTGTAATTGTATCCAGAGGTGTAGTCGGAGCGACACCAGCGTTGTTTACCACAACGTTCAAGTCTCCGAAATGGTCTACAACTTTTTGGAAAGCTGCAGCAACCTCTGCTTGTTTAGACACATCTGCTACAACAGCTAAAGCATTCTCTGCTGACAACTCAGCAACTGCTTTTTCAGCTGTTTCAGCATTGTAGTCTAATACTCCAACCTTAAAACCATCTTGGACCAAGCGTTTTGCGATTGCAAAACCGATTCCTTGACCTGCACCTGTAACAACAGCTACTTTAGACATATGATTCCTCCTTTGGTATCCGTGATACCATTCAAACGTTCATAAAAGAACAGCAAAGGGTTATAAGTGAGTTGTGATAGACTCTAAAAGAAGTCCTATCGCTTTTTAGTATACAACTTTGTGAAATTTGTGTCAAACAAAGACTGATTTTTTAGAAAAATGATTATTTTTCAAAACCAAAATGATTGAAAATTTTCCTTTGTGAGATTTAGAGTTAGAAAAATAAAACTATCGCGTAAAGGGGAAAAGCGCACAATATTTTCCAAGCACATTTCTTGAAACCCTTTCCTCCTTCTGATAGACTAATACATAGTTTGAAAAAAGGAGACTTAATATGAAAAAATTTGTTGCTGAATTAATCGGTACTTTTATGCTTGTGTTCATCGGAACAGGAGCTGTTGTTTTTGGAAATGGTGTTGAAGGTCTTGGACACCTTGGAATTGCTCTTGCCTTTGGTTTGGCAATCGTAGTTGCAGCTTTCTCAATCGGAACTGTTTCAGGTGCTCACTTGAACCCAGCTGTTTCTATTGCCATGTTTGTGAACAAACGTTTGTCATCTTCAGAACTTGTAAACTACATCCTTGGTCAAGTAGTTGGTGCTTTCCTTGCATCAGGATCTGTGTTCTTCCTCTTGGCAAATTCAGGAATGTCAACTGCAAGTCTTGGTGAAAATGCCTTGGCAAATGGTGTAACTGTCTTTGGTGGTTTCTTGTTTGAAACAATCGCAACTTTCTTGTTTGTTTTGGTGATTATGACTGTAACTTCAGCAAGCAAAGGAAATGGCGCAATCGCTGGTTTGGTGATCGGTTTATCATTGACAGCTTTGATTCTAGCTGGCTTGAACATCACTGGACTTTCAGTAAACCCAGCTCGTAGCTTGGCTCCTGCTGTATTGGTAGGTGGCGCAGCTCTTCAACAAGTTTGGATTTTCATCCTTGCACCAATCGTTGGTGGAGTTCTTGCAGCTCTAGTTGCTAAAAACTTCCTTGGAACTGAAGAATAATTGAAACTTAAAAAGCCTTGCTTCTCATCTTGAGGAACAGGGCTTTTTCGTATTATACTCTTCGAAAATCTCTTCAAACCACGTCAGCTTCACCTAGGATTATATATGTGAGGCTGGGACAAAAGTCTTAGCCTCTCAATTGTCTTTGGATTATCGAGCAAGACGCAGTGGTTGAGTGGGCTCTACTACGCTGATTTCATCAGCTTTTACAGCCCTACTCAACTGTGCGGAGGTGGGACGACGAAATCGAATTCTAACGAATTACTGATTTCTGTCCCACTCTCTTATCTACAACCTCAAAGCAGTGCTTTGAGCAACCTGCGGCTAGCTTCCTAGTTTGCTCTTTGATTTTCATTGAGTATGAGTTTAACGGTTGTCAATTTTCTCTGGATAGAGGTCATGTTGGAAGAGGCGTTGTTCTGCCAATCCTTCATACTTGGTTCTAGGTCTACCGTAGTTGTAGTAGGGGTCGATTGAAATGCCACCGCGAGGTGTAAATTTTCCCCAGACTTCTAAATAGCGAGGGTCTAGCAAATTAACCAAGTCTTTCCCGATAGTGTTGATACAGTTTTCATGAAAATCTCCATGGTTTCGGTAGCTAAAGAGGTAGAGTTTGAGAGATTTTGACTCGACACAGAGTTTGTCAGGAATGTAGGAAATATAAATTGTCGCAAAGTCAGGCTGAGCAGTTATGGGACAAAGTGAGGTAAATTCAGGGCAATTGAATTTGATAAAATAGTCATTTTCCACATGACGATTGTCAAAGGATTCGAGGATTTCTGGTTGATACTCGAAAATATAGTTGGTTTCTTTGTTGCCCAGTAGGCTTAGGTTTCATTTCTTCTTGTTGTGACATGATTTTTTCTTTCTAATCTTAAACACCACGTTGGTTATCGTAGAGGAGGGTATGGAGTTGGGGGAGGACTCGGACATTGCCCCAGCTATCATCAGCAGCGACGCGTTCCCAGAGTTCTTTGAGGCGGTCCAGTTGGTCTTGGACAATATTGCCTCTAGCCTTGGGCTCAGGATTTCCAGCTGATAAGAAAAGGACATCTGGCTGGTAGCGTTCTTGAATGCCTTTAGCAAAGGCTAGATCTGCATCATCAAAGACAGGAATTTTAAAGGTAACCTTATTTGGATCCAATTGGGAAACGATAAAGTCCAAGGTCTCAAAGTTGACTTCCATCTTGGATGAAGGAGGTTTGGGACTCAGGGTGACTTGGTCGATGTCTTTTAACCAATTTTGCCAGCGAGAGCCTTGGGTTTCAACAGCCAGAGTGACACCGCGTTCCTTGAGTTTGGTGACCAATTCGGCCATGTTGGCTGCTAGGATAGCAGGATTTCCACCGGATAGGGTGACGTAGTCGTAGCTCCCCAATTTATCTAAGGCAGCAATGACCTCATCAGCTGACATGCGAGTTGGCTTTTCAGAGCCGTCCCAAGTGAAGGCAGAATCGCACCAGTCGCAGTGGTAGTCGCAACCTGCAGTGCGGACAAACATGGTTTTCTGCCCAATAGCACGGCCTTCACCTTGAAAGGTTGGGCCAAAAATTTCTAGAACTGGTAGTTTGAGGACACGTTCCCTAGTCATTTAACCACTCCCGTCTAAACTCTGCAAAGGCAGTCGGAGTTTCATAGAGGCGAACGTATTCCAAACGAAGACCTCGTTCTTCAGGCAACTCTTGACTCATGGTTTGGAAAATCCAATAAACCATATTTTCAGCAGTCGTGTTCATATAGGGCAGGGTTTCATTGAGATAGCGATGATCCAAGTGGAGTTCTAAGTAGTCCTTGTAGATTGCTTTGATATCTCCAAAATCGTAGGTCATACCACGTTCATCTAAAAATCCACTGACAGCAATCTGCAGATGATAGGTGTGGCCGTGCAGGGATTTGCATTTGCCTTCATAGTGAAAGAGATGGTGGGCAGCATCAAAGGTAAACTCTTTTGATACCAAGGTTCTGTGAGGATTGTAGACAAGAGACTCCCCAGTTTCTTGTTTGATTTCTTTTGGTGCAAAAAACATCAGCCCTCTCCTTTCTGTGAGAGATAGACATCTAGTCCACGTTGGCGTAGGTGGCAGGCTGGACAGTCTCCACAACCAGTACCGATAATCCCATTGTAGCAGGTCAAGGTCTTTTCACGAACATAGTCAAAAGCAGCGAGTTGGTCGGCTAACTCCCAAGTTTCAGCCTTGTCTAGCCACATGAGAGGTGTTTGGATAACAAAGTCGTAATCCATGGCAAGGTTGAGGGTGACATTGAGGGATTTGACAAAGACATCTCGGCAGTCAGGGTAGCCAGAAAAATCTGTTTCACAGACACCTGTCACGATGTCTTTAATGCCTCGTTGCTTGGCAAGAACTGCCGCAAAGGATAGAAAGAGGTGGTTGCGACCGTCAACAAAGGTATTGGGAACCTCCCCCCTCTTTTTGCTCAATTTCTAGATCTGAAGTCAAGGCATTTTCAGTGATTTGTCCCAGCAGAGACATATCTAGGATATGATGATGAATACCCTGTTCCTTAGCTATTTCTCTAGCGACTTGAATTTCGAGATGATGGCGTTGACCGTAGGCAAAGGTAACGGCTTCGACCCTTTCATAATGTTGCTTGGCCCAGAAAAGGCAGGTTGTTGAATCTTGACCGCCACTAAAGACGACCAAGGCTGATTGACGTTTCATAGTACTCCTTCCAAAATGGGAAATGTTCAGAGCACGCAAAAAGCTCCCTTGAGGGAGCTAAAAAATACCAAGTATAGGTTTTTTTTAGCGATGGCATGTCCCAAACATCGTAATATTCTACCTACAGTCTAGCATATTTTTTGAAAAATGGCAAAGGGCAAGAAAAAGAGGTCTAAGTGCCTCTTTTATTAATTTTAAGTTATTTCTTGGATTCATTGATAGTGAGCTTCCTATATCTTGACATCAGTTGATTAATAGTGATAAACATGGTACAATGAAAGCGCATATAAAGATTGCGCAAGGAGGGAAAGAAAATGAAAAAAAATAAGCTATTGCTTGCTAGTGCGATTGTGATATCGCTTTTAATTCCAATGTCTCAAGTAAAGGCTGATTGGCATCGAGATAATGTTGGTTGGTGGTATTCACTGAACAATGGTTCTTATTATAAAAACTCAGATGCATTCATTGATTGGAAATTATATCATTTTAACAACAGTGGATATATGGTTACTGGTTGGGACTATCATCAGTTTTTGAATAATAATCAAAAAGAGGAAGGATGGTTTTATTATGATCCAGTAAGTGGTGCACAACAAACAGGTTGGAAAAAGATAGATGGAAAATGGTATTACCTTAGTCACGGTGGTGCATACACTGGCATTAGAACTATAGATGGAAAAGATTATTATTTTGACCGAGTTAACTGTGATATGAAAACAGGTTGGATATTAGAAGAAGATTCAAATGGTAATTCAAGATGGTATTATTTTGACCCAGTAAGTGGAGAAATGGCAAAAGATTGGAAAAAGATAGACGGAAAATGGTATTACTTTAGAAGATATGCAACAAAAGGTATACAACTAATAGATGGAAAATGGTATTATTTTGACCCAGTTAACTGTGATATGAAAACAGGTTGGATATTAGAAGAAGATTCAAATGGTAATTCAAGATGGTATTATTACGATCCAGAAAGTGGAGAACGACTATCAGGTTGGCAAACGATAGATGGCAAAAGGTATTATTTAAATGCAAGTGCAGTTCATGGTACTGTATATATAGATGGAAAAGTCTATTATTTCGACCCAGTTAACTATGATATGCAAACTGGTTGGGTATTATTAAAAGATTCAAATGGTAATCCAGAAAGGTATTATTACGACCCGGAAAGTGGAGAACGACTATTAGGTTGGCAAGAGATAGATGGGAAAAAGTATTACCTTACATCATATGGGACGTATCGTGATTATATTTATACTATAGATGGAAAACTTTATTATTTTGATCCAGTTACTCGTGAATTGATAACAGGATGGTTTGAATTACACGGAAATAAATATTATGCAGATCCAAATGATGGTGGAGCACTTGCATCAAATAAAACTTTAATAATAGACGGTGTTTCATACTCTTTCTATGCTGGTGGTAATCTTATTACTAATCAGCCTTAATTGATTAACACCCCAAAAGTTGGATTATTTCTTGCTTTTGAGGTGTTTTTAACTATAAGAGTAATGTTCTAATCTATGATTTTAGGAAGTAATTAAAAGTGTAGCAACCAGTTTTATAAATTCTCAGCTAAGTAAATATTTAGATGGCTCTTTATAGGAATAATAAATTTCCCTATTCCAAACAAATTTATTCAATTTTTTTGAAATAAAAAAAGCAGTACTAGTCTGCTAAATTTTTGATGTAAAGTTATTTATAGATTACTTGAAATCAAACCGTGTCAAACCAGGTTTTAAGTTTAATAAAGTATTTTTGGAAAATCTAGACACTGTATGAATCTTTTACCTTTTTTCCACAGACGCTTATAAAGTCTATCAGAATAAGCTTTGTAAGAGTATAAGTTAATTTTTACAGAAGTGAAGTAAGCATTCAATACGAATCAATACATAAGAAAAACGCTGATTTCAAGCGTTTTTTTCTTTTTGCCAAATGCAATATATTGCACTGTATTTCAATTCAAACTCTACCTTTTTTTGGATAAATTGTAAAAATATAGTGCAACAAAAACACCCCAAAAAGTTAGATTTTTTTGTCTAACTTTTGGGATGCAGTTCAAATTCTTATCTCTTTTTATTTTAAATTAAAAATGTAAAATCAATGGAAAAGTCAGAATTATAATTTTCAATTAGGGGTATCTTGAATTATTTCACTCAACAATTCCGGCCATCTTTGTAGTACTTCTTTACCTATTATTACTTCATCCACTAGGCCAATATTTAATGCGTCAACAAGCCTACATAAATAAGATTTACCTTGTTTCCACCACGTATGGTATGAGTCTATAAATAATACATGATGACGAATTCCTTGTTCCTCAGCAATTTCTTTGGCGA
>BNJS01001344.1_pt1 | contig 60213 bp, 84 predicted proteins | sample 8540461 | NCBI WGS metagenome assembly BNJS01 (sample SAMD00202454, study PRJDB9452) | human saliva metagenome | isolation source: human saliva | place: Japan
TTATCTTGTCAAGAAATTATATATTATAAACAATGGATTAAGCTATGAGAATCATATAATTCAGTTTTAAGCAGCTAAATTATCATAATCAATTAGTTCTTTAACATTTCTATCAGTATTAGAATATCCAAGTTAAATACGATTAAAACCCTCAGCTTTAAGGCTAAAGAAATTTCTATAACCATAACCTGTAATGTTTTATATTTTTAATTTTATTAATGATACCTTCTATTGGTCCATTAGATTATATCTCAATGAGTTTTCAATATATGATTTATTATTAATAAATGTTTTAAATGTAGCTGAGAATTTTCCAGCGATAGTATTTATATTTGAGTCTATAATATCAAAGAATCCTTTATAATTACGTGCATCAAATGCATCATAAAGACTGAGTCGTATAATATGCATCCTTTAATACTTCATCTTGATTAATAAGATGTTTTACTATTTCCTACTTGTAATCCATTGTTTAAAATGATCTTTTTTCCGTAATCATCAATAGATACCTCATCTTCACGCTTTAATAATACCTAATATGCTTTGAATTGTTTATAAATTTGTTCTTTTCTTTAATTTTATCTTAGTATCATCTTTTAAAATAATATTAAATCTTTCATAACACGTATTCTAAGATTGTTTAATGAATTATTTAGCTTGTATTATAAATCTATCAATAATGACAGAGGCATTAAAAATCTCTTTAATCATAGCCATATATCCTGCATTCATATCTGTACAGACCATTTTACTTTTAATCGTTCTTTAATGGATACCTAGATTTAAAATGATTTACTATAGTAGCCTTCATGATTTGTTAGTATATCAATTACCTTATGGGTTAAAGCGTCGCAATAAAAAACTTAAATGACCTTCTACATCATTAGTTGATCTGAATTCATCAAGACATAGGTATCGGTACTGAAGATGGTCTTCTAGTTTCTGATTCAAATAATTTGAATATTATATACCGTCATATCGCTTATATTACATTCTCAGCGATAGATTTTCGATGCTTCTAGTGTTAATCGGTATATAATCTTTAATTCAAGTGAAATAGTAGATTTCTTAGTTATAGATGTTTCAGCTGTAGAGTATTGACTACAATTTCTACAATAATAACGTTGTTTATCTAAGTGAAGATATGTATTTGAACCCACATTTTTGTAGTTTAATATGGCTAGTTTTACATCCATTTTTAATAACTTTAGAACTACATTGGATACCACATTTTTCACATTTATGATGTTTGTATTCAAGTTTGGCATAAACGACTTTAAATAATACTTTAGGAGGAAGAGGGCTGTTTTCATGTTTTGAACAAGTCATTCTTCAACTCCATTAATTTAATATTTTTATCGTAACCAATTTAGTAATTTTATATCTATACTATAATTAATCATGACACAAATATTCCTTTCTTTAGTTTTGGTCGATTAAATTATAACGGATATTTGTTTTCGTTTTTTACAAAATAGATTTAATCGGACTGATTTTTCCATCAGTCCGATTTTTGATGAGCCCTATAAATGTGATAGTAACAGTGGTTGATTTTATATTATTTTCTTTTAGATTATAATATCCTAAAACTAGCAAAAGTAGAAGATTAGCTCTATTGTTGCGATAAAGAAATGTAGTGTAGGAAGTATAGTAAGAAAGTGTAATCCCAGCCCATGTTCCAATTAGAGCAAAATGAAATTGATATAACAATCATTAGTCCAACTTTGTTAGTAGGTACTAGTTGAAAATCTAGCAGGAACCGTTAGAAGAACAAACATTAATAGTGCACAACAACATGCGTACTGTAATACTTGTTGCAACGATAGTAGAAACTAAGAAAAACATCGATATAAATTTTCCGTTAAGTCCTAGTGCTCGTGCAAACTCAATCGCATCGAACGAATCGAAATTTAATTTTTCTATAGAAAATATAGAAAGTAATAAAATAACTGCATATGCGTAAAGTGAATATTAATTTAACATCATCTCTAGTTATAGAGACAACACTACCGAAAAGAATATTATTAACATAACTAGTGCTCTTCGGTGTTAAAGATAGAACAGAAATTCCAATCCAAGAAAGATTCCTAACATATACACTACTGTAGCCTTCTCGTCCCAACAAGCTTTAACGCTAAAGATGACCAACAAGATAAGACATAGTAATAGTAAAAGATTAGTAAATCCATATATTGGTATGTACTAAGAAAACAGCGAAAGCCAGCTCGCTATGAAAACCACATGTGATAGAGCGAGAGATAAATGGATATATTTCTAGCCATCACAAACACACCTATATATCCTTTTCACTATTGCAACGATTGTAAATGCCTATAAAGGCATTTTGCATAAAAATCATAATGTAAAACATAAGCTATATGTCCTATTCATAGTGCTTTACAAAGCTAGTGTGCTCTTTCTTTGTTATAGTCCGCTATACTGATAAATTTAGCTAAACCTTTCTCAGGGTATAGTATTATCAAGACATTTCATCTAAAAGTGAAAGCTCGTGAGTTATGCTATAGGCAGTTATAATATTTTCTGTAATATCTTTTAACCAAAGTCATACATTCCACTTCAACGCAGTTTTGCGTTACGTGTGAACTCATCAAGAAGTAGTAAGTTTCGGTTTGTGCACTAAAGTGCTTGCAGCTACACGCTGTTTTTCCACCTGAAAGTGCACCCTGATTGATCTATTTCTAGTTTTAGTAGAATGTGATATAATGATGAAAGCAGCTTGGATACTTGTCTTTTCTTTCTTTACGGCCATGGAAGCAAACTTTTTGAATTGGTAAGTGATACAAAAGTCGGCAGCCGATGAAAGTGAAAGTTCCTCTTCAATAATTTGTCTAAACTGAGGCATACATAACCTAGAGTGTAGGACTTTTCCACAGTTAGTCAATCCCATCTAGCTTTTATTTAATTCTTTTCCATGTGTTGTTTAATAATGTTGTTTTGCAACACCGTCCTAAACAACAGCGACAACAGTCATCTCCTAGAAAGATACAGCAGAAAAGAAATGCTGTTCTAAAATTGTTTTAGCTTGCTAGAATAAGCTGAGATTTTATATTACAGTTCAGTACATAAACTCCTAAATTATTTAAATTTTTATTTGTTTTATTTTCGAATATAGAAGAGACACGATTTAGAATCTCTCTCTTTATATTATACTACATATTTATACGTAGCAGACTAATTTTCAATCTTCTTATTAATGTTTATGTTCTTTTCGTGACCGTCCTGACTTTGACACTTTCAGGTTGTTGAATAAAACCTTATGAAAGGCGTAGTTATAGCGTTTCAAGGGTGAAATTGCATAATTTTCCTATATACATTTTTATGTCAGAAACATATCCTACAAGAGGAATTTTATTCATCTTTACAGAATTAATTATATCAAGATACTCTTTTGATTCTGCATCTATATAATAATCTCATTAATGTCTCAACACTTCCTAAAGTGGTATTTTATTGCTTGTATTTTAGCTGTCGATAAATTTACATTATTATCTTTAGAAGTTTCTCAAGATATCTTTCATTACTAAAGCTAAGTAAATTAAAAGAGCCTTATTCTTTTCACTCCACACAAATATCGGTCTACCTCAGTTATTTTCAATACTCTAAAACTATCTTCAATCTTCCATAGACTTCCATAGCTCTTACTTCTCTCCTGTAAGTTCTGTAGATCTACGGCTGCGAAGAATCCATCCATCTTTTCTGCTTCTTCAATTTGTTTAACATCCAATTTATATCTAAGTTCCCTTTAGTTACTTTTTATAAATTTTCTACCATCTCAACTCTTTGCTTTCATCATAGATGGATTATTTAGTAGTCGGTCAGCTGTCTAGAAAAGTCTCTGTCTATCGGCTTTGTCTGCAGTCTCTTTTTCAGAATATCCTAAAAGTAGATTATCTCGATCTTTTCAGTTTTACCATCAATTCTAATTTCTTTTACATGTTCTATAAGTTTATGTTTAAACTCTTTCTCTCACTATATATCCATCTTCAAACAATTTTTCTTTTTATTTCTTTCTTAGCACCTTTGCGTAGTTTATATGCCATAACATAATCTCAATCTCTGCCTTTGGTCATAGATATTCTACCAGAATTGTTTAAGTCCTCTATCCGCGGCTACTATTACTAATTTGTATTTCTCTAAAATCTTTTATGACGAGATATAGTGTACTAAATTCACTTGTAATATACCTGGATATAGTTCGTAACTGACTGGTATTCCACTATTATCAACTCACAATCATAACTACTTGTACTTGATTTACTTTATTATCTCTTTAGAAAATCCAAAGCCTTATAGGAGTTTCTGTCTTTTAACTGATTCAGTAGTATGTAGTTACATCGTATAAATACTACATTTAATTCTCTCTTGTTAAATCTTGAGTGTGTATTATTTAAATGTTTTTCTAATTTTTCTTTTCATCATAAATTATGTCTAAAACTCTCGTAGGTAGTCTTCTAAAATCAAACCATTTCTGAAAATCTACATAATCTTCTCTTCATGATCATATGCTGATTTCTTTGATGATGGAGTAAGTAGTCTTTGGAAATGTACTGCAGTTGTTTTAATATCTCTTCAACTCTCATCTTTACTTCTAGTTTTTATATCTTTTATCCATCTACTTATTCCCACCCTGCTATATATCTTCTTCGTATACTAAGTATCCATAATTTACGTAGCTTCTCAAAACCTTTCTTTCTTTCTCAAAAATTATCTCGCTTTGCAATATTTTGTCTAGTGCGCTTTTTAATCTTTTCATCTTTGATTTCTTTTTCTACTTTTTCTAGGAAGTTTTTATCTTGTTTACGTTTTTCTAAATTCCCACAATTTTTATAACTTTCATTTTTGGTTTATTGCTTTCTGAATCTCGATAAGGAGTGAACCACTCTTACACATTTATTTCCTGTTTGTGCATACTTGAACCATCATTTTTGTCACCCTCATATATTATACCACACATATACTTGTACATATGAATAGTAAGAAAAGTTGATCCGATAAAATCAACTTCTTATAACGATATCCCTCGAAACTGTCAAAGTCGGGAAAAAGAAGAGATACGATTTAGAATCTCTTTCTTATATTATACTACATATTTATAATATGTGGAAGACTACTCATCTTCTTATTAATGTTTATGTTCTTTTCGTGACCGTGGTCGTGAGAGTGTCCTTCATCAGCACCTTCAACATGGATAAGCTCCACGAGACCCACCATATTTAGAATTTCTTTCTAGTTTATTATATTGATTTAACATCCATTCGATATATGTTTTTACCATCAGGTTGTGTTTGCAGTTACATTGGGTAATCGGGTACTTTATTTTGTTCAGCCAAGTTAATTAAACCTTTCGATTGTTTTGTTAGTAGTTTGAACGTTGTTTGACTAATGAAATTAGTTTAGATTTCTAATTTGTTCTTGAATAGCTTTTTAAGTCTCAGGGAGGAAGGGTCGTTACCTCTTCAGTAGCTTGAGCTAATAACTTGGTCACTAGTTTTGAATCCTAATGATCTACCGCATATTCAAAAACAGGTTCAGTTGTTAATACTGATTTTTGCATTTGCTTTTCTTTTTAATGAATTAATTTATCAGTAATGAAAGTTCCTTTTATAGTTATCTCTCTCTATGTAGAAATCTTTGTTAGAAGAATCTTTTTCTGATAATACTTTTAGTAGTTCGTCAGCAACTTTACTCATTACTCAGGATTATACCAAATGTGTTCATTATCTCCATCTTTAAGTCCTAGTAGTTTAGCGCCATCAATTTTTAATGTCTTTACTATTTGCAGTAAGTTTTTCAAACCATGAATCATAACCTCCACCGTTTAAAATAGCAATGTTAGCATCAGCTACAGCTTTAGCATCTTGAGCTGTTGGTTCGAAATCACGTGATCATTGAAAGTTGAAGTAATAATAGATGAAAACTTCTGCTTTATCTCCTGCAATACTCTTTACTACTTCCTGCATAAAAGTTAACTGAAGTAACAATTTTAGTTTTACTCCAGGGCTTTGAAGCTCCAGAATTTAGTTTTGCGTAAACATCCGACCAAAAGTAATGCGAATGCAGCAAACAATTGAAATTAGTTTAAAATTTATTCATTTATAATATTCCTCCGTTATTCGTAATTATTACGTTCTAATAGAATTATAATACTACTTAATAGAAAAATCAAGATGTTAAACGAAATATTTTGATTAATGAGAGAAATAATATTATGTTTACTATATAAATGTATAAAATATTAACCAGATATCACTCAACTTTGAATATCATATTAATAAGTAAAAAGTCAATACAAATACTTGATTTTTGAGTTGTTTATGCTATATAATTAATAAAGTTGAGTAAAAATCAACAAAAATATAACACACGACATTTGAGTAGCTGCTCGGTGCATTTATGTTTTGCAGTAAGCTTGAGAGTGTCGGAGGAAAACCAAGGAGGAAAATAACTATGGCAGTTATTTCAATGAAACAATTACTAGAAGCTGGTGTACACTTCGGTCACCAAACAAGAAAGATGGAACCCTAAAAATGGATAAATACATCTTCACAGAAAGAAATGGTATCTACATTATCGACTTACAAAAACAGTTAAAAGAAAAGTTGATGAAGCATCGAATTCGTAAAATCAGTTAGCTGATCAAGGCGGAAAAATGTTATTCGTAGGTACTAAAAACAAGCACAAGATGCTATTAAAGAAAGAAGCTGAAAGAAGTGGTCAATACTACATTAATCACCGTTGGTTAGGGTGGAACTTTAACTAACTACAAAACAATTAAAGGACGTATTGACAGAATGCTGAAATTGAAAAATGGAAGCTGACGGAGTATTCAGTATTACCTAAAAAGAAGTTATCGAATTAAGAAAAAGAATATGATAAATTAAACAAATTCTAGGTGGAATTCGTGAAATGAAAGGTATGCTAGATGCAATCTTCGTAGTGAGATCCTAAGAAAGAGCACAATGCAATGCTGAGAGCTAAAAATTTAGAATTCCCTGTAGTTGGTATCGTAGATACAAACTGTGATCCAGATGATGTTGGATTACGTAATCCCTGCAAACGACGACGCTATCCGTGCGGTTAAATTATTAACAGCTAAAATGGCGAGACGCTTTTGTCAGCTTACAACGAAGGAAACATCGAAGGAACTGAAGAAGCTTTCGTAGAAGAAGTAGAAGCAACAGAAGAATAATCTAAAAGATAAAAATTATAAAAATATAAAAATAAAATAACGGAGGCAAACCAAAATGGCACAAATTACAGCTAGTTTGGTAAAAAGAATTAAGAGAACGTACTGGTGCTGGTATGATGGACTGTAAAAAGCACTAACTCAAACTGATGGAGATATCGAAGCAGCAATCGACTACCTAAGAGAAAATGGTATCGCTAAAGCAGCTAAAAAAAGCTGATAGAATCGCTGCAGAAGGTCTTTTCTTACATCGAGGTTAAAGGTAAACAAAGCTGTTATCTTAGAAATTAACTCAGAAACTGACTTCGTTGCTAAAAAAACGAAAAAAATTCGTTGCTTTTAGTAAAAATGTTGCAGAAGCTATCTTAGCAGCTGAACCTAAAAACTTTAGAAGAAGCTCTTCAGTTGAAGCTCAAGGTGGAACTGTAGAAGCAGTAATTAACGAAGGAATCGCAACAATCGGTGAAAAACTTTCATTAAGAAGATTTGAAGTTGTTTCTAAAACTGATGCTGATGCATTTGCGCATATCTCACATGGGAGGAAGAATTGGGTGTTCTTACTCTTGTTGAAGGAAGCACTGATGAAGAAGCAGCTAAAGATGTTGCAATGCACATCGCTGCATTAGCTCCAAGATACTTAGACGAAAGCGAAGTACCAGCTGATGTACTTGAGCACGAGAAAAAAGTATTAACTGAGCAAGCATTAAACGAAGGAAAACCTGCTAACATCGTTGAAAAATGATCGTTGGTAGAATTAACAAATTTTAGAAGAAATCACTAGTTGTTAAACAAAAATTTGTTAAAGACGATAGTTTTCACTGTTGAAAAATTCGTAGCTTCAAAAGGTGGAAAACTTGCTAAATTCGTACGTTACGAAGTTGGTGAAGGTATCGAGAAAAAAGAAGATAACTTTGCTGAAGAAGTAATGAGCCAAGTTAACGCTAGCAAATAATAATTCTCTATTTAATATATTTTATTAAAAGAGGTTAAGCACACACTTCTTGTGTGTGCTTTTTAAAAATTAGTATAGTAGTAAACAATAATGTCTTTAATTTATTAGGAGGATAAAATGGCTACTAAATATAAAAAGAGTTTTATATAAACTTAGTGGTGAAGCACTAGCAGGTGGAAAAGGATTTGGAATTGATTCTGAAGTTGTTACTAAAAATAACTTCACAAATCGTGGAAGTAGTAAAACAAGGGGTAGAAGTTGCTATCGTTGTAGGTGGTGGAAACATCTGGCGTGGAAAAACTGGGGAAGAACTAGGTATGGAACGTGCTACAGCAGACTCAATGGGTATGTTAGCTACAGTTATGAACTCATTAGCATTACAAGACTCATTAGAACAAAAAGGTGTTGATACTCGTGTTTTAACATCAGTTGAAATGAAAGCAATGGCTGAGCCGTATATAAGAAGACGTGCAATAAGACATTTAGAAAAAGGTCGTGTTGCAATTTTCGCAGCTGGTATTGGTAACCCTTATTTTTCAACAGATACTACAGCAGCATTACGTGCAAAAGAAATTGGAGCTGAAGCTATTTTAATGGGTAAAAATGGAGTTGACGGAGTTTACTCTGCAGATCCAAAACTTGATAGCACTGCAACTAAATATGATAAGTTATCATACATGGATATCATGAATAAAGGGTTAACAATAATGGATTCTACAGCTATTACATTCTGTATGGATAATCACCTGCCAATTATTGTCTTTTCAATAGATGAAGCAGAAAATATTGTTAAAGTTGTTTCTGATTCAAACTTAGGAACAATTATTGAATAAAATTTATATTAGGAGTTTACAATTATGCCTGAACAAATAATGAGTAATTTAAACGAGAAAAATGGAAAAAGCTATTGCTAGTTTACGTCGTGAATTAGCATCAATTAGAGCTGGTAAAGCTAGTGCAGCTGTTTTAGATAGATTAACAGTTGATTACTATGGTGTAGCTACTCCAATTAACCAAGTAGCAGGTGTTTCTGTACCAGAACCAAAAATGCTTGTTATTTCTCCATATGAAAAAACTTTATTAGGAGATATTGAAAAAGCTATTCAAGCTTCTGATTTAGGATTAAATCCTTCAAACGATGGATCTGTAATCCGTATCGTATTCCCAGCATTAACTGAAGAACGCCGTAAAGAGCTTGCTAAATTAGTAGGTAAGGAATCTGAAGGTGCTAAAGTTGCAGTACGTAATGTACGTCGTGATGCTATGGATTCAATGAAAAAATTAGAAAAAGCTTCTCAAATTACTGAGGATGATCTAAAAGGATATTCTGATGATATTCAAAAAGTTACTGATAAATTCGTAGCTGAAATCGATAAAGTAACAAAAGAAAAACAAGACGAGTTAATGAGTGTATAATAATATGGAAATGAAAGAAGTTATTAAAATTAATTCACTTAACTCTACAAAAAGAGCGTGAATTAACTACTGAGGAATTAGAAGAATTAGCTAAATATAGACAATTATATTTACAAAATTTTTAAAGCTAATATGAGAAATATATTAGATAATACTAGAGTAATTAATGAAAAACGGAGAAGATATAACCCCTAAGAAGAAAGGAAATTAACAATGAGTGCAACTGCAGTTACAATTTTAGTTGGAGCAATTTGTTTACTTGCTGGTGTTGTAGGAGGATTCTTCCTAGCAAGACGTAATTTCATGAACTACATGGATCCTCAAATTAACGAAGATATGGTTATGAGTATGATGAGTCAAATGGGACAAAAACCATCTCGTAAAAATCAATCAAGTTATGAGCAACATGCAAAAAAGCACAAAAACAAGCTCAAAACAAATGAAAAATATTAAAATTAAACAGATGTGTAAAAATGCACATCTGTATTTATAGTAGAAATTCTTTTTCTAAAGAAGATTTAATCTCTATTATATTATCTGTAACAGGATGCGGAAAAACAACTTTTAATGCACCCAGATACATTTTATCGTATTTATAACCATCCTTAGAGTAAAGTTTATCACCTATGATTGCAACACCATTAGAAGCTAAATGAACACGAATTTGATGTGTTCGTCCAGTTTCTAACGATACAGTTACTAAAAACTTATTTTGATCTACTTTAACACAATCAAGTATATTAGTAATTGCGTTCTTTCCATTTCTAGTTACTGCCATTTTGTTTTTCTTTACTATCACGCCCGATATTAGTATTGATTGTTTGTGGTTTTATATTATTTTTTTATAAGCGCAGAATAGTAACGTTTGATTTCTCTTTTTTCAAGCATTTGATCTAATTTTGCTTTGATTAAAGGTGTTTTTGCTAGTATAACTAATCCACAAGTATCGATATCTAGCCTATGGATAGGTTCTAGGTAGTTGTACTTAGAGATTAAAGTAGTTTACCAAAGTATCTGTCTTCTAAGTCTATTATCGTTAGGATGTGTTTTTATTCCGAATGGTTTTGATACAACTAATAAGATAATCATCTTCAAATTCTTTAGTTATTGAGATTTCTAGATTTTTCTTTATAGTTTGATGTTCCTAAATCGATGTTAATTTCTAGTACATCTGTTGAAGTTAAGGGTGAATTCAAGTCCGCTTCTTTAGCATTAATTTTTAATTGTTTCTTTATTATGATGACTATTCATTCTGATTATATGTATATGAAACTTTTAGAAATTGACTTAAGTAACTCCCTCAACTGATGTGAAAGTGTTGTAGTATTTTAAATTTCATTGATGGTACCTTTGATTTCTTTCTTAATATTAATAGTACTATTATATACTAAAAATACGATAAAGATAATAAAGAATATTAGAGCTTTATTCTTACAATTTATAATTATTAAAAAGTTGATAGGTAATTTTTAACTTGATTTTAACTTTAAAATATAGTATTATATAGACTTTGTGATTTAATCTATACTAAAACAGAGTGTTTACTAATAATAAACTTAAATAACGATAAGTTTACTTATGGTAAAACAATTATTACAGTAAGTTAGATAATAATAAATATAGATAACGAAAAGTTAGATATTGATAAACAAATTTTTAACTTTTTGACTAAAAAGGAGAAGTTATGTATTCTATAGGTGAAAAGATTAAAGAGACTACGTATACACCTCACCCAAGAAGAACTTAGGTGAACGTACTAGACCTTAGTAAAGGGTATATATCTCAAGTAGAGCGAGATTTAGCATCGCCATCAATGGAAACTTTTTAATATATTACAAGTATTAGGGTGTGCACCTAAAGACTTTTTTTGATAAAGAAAGTACTAGTCAGAAAGTTTATTATTCATTAGAAGATCAAACTAGTTATGAAGAAACTGATGAAGGATATGAACTTACTTGGTTAGTTCCAGAATCTAATGAAAAAGAAATGGAATCACTAATATTAAAGATTAGAAAAGAAATAGTAATTATAAAACATTTGATCCCTCAGAATCTGAAACATTATGTTATGTTTTAAAAAGGGAAATGCAAATTAAAATTAGGTGATGAAGAATACATTGCATCTAAAAATGAAAGTTTTTATTTTTTTAGCTACATCTGAACATAGGATATCAAATCCATTTGATGAAGAATGTGAAGTTTTAATAGTAGCTACTAATTCGTATTTATAAGGAGAAAATAATGGCAAATATTGTTGAATTTAAAAATGTAAATATGTCTTTTTGGTAATAATAAAGTACTAAAAGATATTGATCTAGAAATTGAAAAAGGTAAATTCTACACATTACTAGGGCCTAGTGGATGTGGAAAGAGTACTATTCTTAAATTGATTGGTGGATTCTTAAGTCCAACTTCTGGTGATGTATTATTAGACGGTAAGGTAGTGAATGACTTACCAGCTAATAAACGACATGTTAACACAGTTTTCCAAGACTATGCTTTTATTCCCTCATATGAATGTTTTTGAGAATGTAGCATTTGGATTGAAAAATTAAAAATGAGAAAAAGAGATTATTAAGAAAAAGTAAAAAGCCTTAAAAACAAGTTAACTTAGCTGGGTTTGAAAATCGTGAATTAAGCGAAATGAGTGGTGGACAAAAACAACGTGTTGCTATCGCTCGTGCTATTATTAATGAACCAGAAATTATTCTTTTAGATGAATCATTATCTGCATTAGACTTAAAGTTACGTCAAGAGATGCAATATGAGCTTCGTGAGCTTCAACAACAAACGGGAATTACATTTATCTATGTAACTCATGACCAAGAAGAAGCTCTAGCGATGAGTGATTATATCTTTGTTATGAATCATGGGAAAATTGAACAAAGTGGTACACCACTCGATATTTATGATGAACCGGTTAACCGTTTTGTAGCTGATTTCATTGGTGAATCTAATATTGTTAATGCAGTAATGTTAGATGATTATCTAGTTGAAATCTACGGTAAAGAATATGAATGCGTGGATGCTGGATTAGATAAAAATAAACGTGTAGAAGTAGTTATTCGCCCTGAGGACTTAGAAATTACAAGTGCTGAAAAAGGAAAAATTAATGTTGTTGTTGATACACAATTATTTAGAGGAGTCCACTATGAAATTTGTTGTTTAGATGATCAATATAATGAGTGGATTGTTCATTCAACAAAAGAAGCAAAACCAGGAGCTGCTGTAAGTTTAAACTTTGATCCTGAAGCAATTCACATCATGGTACCTGGAGAAACAGAAGAAGAATTCGATGCTCGTCTTGAATCATATGAAGAGGAGGAGTAAAATGTTTAATAAAAACTCGTTCATTTTTTTATGATTCCATATGTAATGTGGATGTTACTTTTGTAGTATTTCCAATTGTACTTATCGTCTATCATTCATTTAGAGATATAGATGGAAACTTCACATTAGCTAACTATAAAATATTCTTTAGTAGCACATATGTACTTATGACACTTTACAGTTTTTGGTATGCTTTCTTAATTACATTAATATGTTTAGTAATTAGTTATCCATTAGCGTTTGCTATTAATAAAAGTAAGCATAAAGAACTATTACTTTTTACTAATTATATTACCAACATGGATTAACATCTTATTAAAAACTTATGATTCTTAGGATTATTTGGTGAATATGGAACTATTAATAGTTTCTTAGAATATTTAGGATTAGGTAGTCAAAGTTTACTATTTAATTCGTTTAGTTTTCGTTTTCGTATCAAGTTACATATTCTTACCATTTTATGTTACTACCTATATATAACTCTGTATCTGGTATGAATAAGAACTTGATTGAAGCATCGTATGATCTTGGTGCAGATTTTTAAAACTACATTTATGAAAATTATTTTTACCTCTTAGTATTAATGGGGTAAAAACTGGTATTCAAGTTACATTTATTCCCTGCGTTATCTCTATTCATGATTACTCGTTTAGTAGCAGGAAATAAAAATAATAAACTTAGGTACAGCTATTGAAGAGACATTTCTTAGTTACTCAAAACTGGGGAGTAGGTTCTACAATCGCAGTTTTCTTAATAGTAGTATAGGTATCATTATGATACTTACTAATACAAAGACAAAAACAAATTTTGAGGTAGAAAAATAATGAACTAACTTCAAAAAACTATATTTAGGGTTATCTTTGCAATTTTATACATACCTCTAATTTACCTAGCTTATTTTCATTTAACTCAGGAAAAACAATGATTGATTTTGAAGGTTTTTCTTGGAAACATTATTTAGAGTTATTTGAAAAATACTCGTATGATGATTATTGTAATTAACACAGTGGTAGTTGCATTATTATGTGGACTATTTTTCAGCAATCTTTGGAACTTTAGGTGCTTTAGGGATATATTCTTTAAAAATCAAATAAACAAAAAGAACTCTTTCCTAGTTGGTAATAATATTCTGATTGTTAGTCCTGATGTTATAATCGGATGTTCATTCTTATTAATGTTTACTTTTCATTTCTAAATATACTGGATTAGAAACAATCCAAGGCTTCTGGTCAGTGTTATTATCACATATTGCATTCAGTATTCCGATAGTAGTACTTATGGTATTACCTAAATTATATGAAATGCCTAAAAGTATGGTAGATGCTGCAATTGACCTTGGTGCTTCTTATCCGCAAGTGTTAAGTAAAATTGTTATTCCTTACATTACTCCAGGGATTTGGGCAGGATTTTTTCATGGGATTAATATATTCATTAGATGATTTTGCTGTTACATTTTTCGTAACAGGTAATGGATTCCAAACTTTATCAGTTGAAATTTACTCAATGGCAAGACAAGGAATTAACCTACAAATATAATGCTTTATCTACAGTATTAACTATCTTCGTTGTTGTGGCAGTACTTATTTATTATGTAATTAATACTAGTAAATTAAAAAGGGAGGTAAGATAATATGAGAAAATTACTTATTTTCAGCTATTTCAATTTTTAGTAATCTGCTTTAGGACTTTTATATAGTCGTAATTTTATAGATAGTTCAAATAGTGGAGATAAAACAAACATTAACAATTTTCAACTGGGGAGAATATATTGATCCAGATTTAATTAAGAAATTTGAAGAAGAAACAGGGATTTCAGTTGTTTATGAAACATTTGATTCTAACGAAGCGATGCTTACAAAAATACAAGCCGGTTCAACACCGTATGATATAGTTATTCCATCAGATTATATGATTAAGAAGATGAAAAATTAAATCTTCTAAAAATTAGATCATAGTAAAATTGAAGGTTTTGACAATATTGATCCACAATTTAGAGATAAAAAGTTTTGATCCAAATAATGAATTTTCAATTCCTTATTTCTGGGGAACGTTAGGTGTTTTTATAATAAGACTAAAGTTCCAGAAGATTTAAAATTTGAAAAAGTGGAATGATTTATGGATATAAGATTAGCTAACAATATCTTGTTAATTGATGGAGCTCGTGAAATGATGGGAATTGCTCTTCAATCTGAAGGGAATTCTGTAAATGATACTAATGAAGTAAATCTTAATTTAGCAGAAAGAAAATTAGAACTTCTTCATCCTAATGTAAAAGCAATTAATGCAGATGAGAAAAAGATGCTTATGATTAACAATGAAGCATGGGCTTCTGTAGTATTCTCAGGTGATGCTAAAGCTATCATGGGTGAGAACGAAAAATATGGTATATGCCCTACCGAAAGAAGGAACGAATCTATGGTTTGATAACATTGTAATTCCAAAAACTTCTAAAAACGAAGAAGCGGCATACAAATTTATTAACTTCATGTTAAAACCGGAAAATGCAGCTAAAAACTCTGAGTTTATTGGATATGCAACACCGAATACAAAAGCTAAAGAATTACTTCCAGAAGAAACTACTAGCGATGAGCAATTTTATCCTGATTTAGAAAGTTTTGGTAATCGTGCTGAAGTGTACCAAGACTTAGAACCAAAAATGCTTCAATTTTATAATGATTTATTCTTGAAATTCAAGATTAATAATGAAATAAAATAACGAGATTATCAAATTTGGTAATCTCGTTTTAATAAAGAATCCACTAACTTTTAACTCTTCAGTTTAAATGTAATGTTTTTCTCAGAACCAAGTACATAAGCTTTAAATTTCCAGTAAATTTGGTTTTAAGTCATTAACGTTTGCTAAGGCTTCTCCGACTTTATTTCCATTTGCATCATTAAGGGAATTGTAACTTGAACATATGATTTTTCTTTATCAGTATTATTCTTTAGTACACCTGTAGCATCTTGTAAATAGATCCTTCTCTACATTTAGTTCAGAAACTTCATATTTAGCTTTTGTGTTTCTTTGCAGAATTTTCACCTCGACATCTTTTTTCTTACTACCTGTTGTTTGCTGAACAATTAAAATAAGTACAATTGCAGCTAAAATTATAAAAAACTCTTTTGTAGATAGGCTTTTTGTACATATACATTTCGTCTTGATCTGTACTTGACTTTTGCCATGATACAGATGCTCCGCTCAGTAGAATTTCAAGATACTATCCATAGAAGATATATATGTTAGATATACAAAGTCCTTCGTTAAATGATAATGATAGCTGAAGTTACGATTGATTTGGATTGGGAATATACGTATAGATTTAAGAAAGATAGTAGCAAGACATTTTAACGGTTGTAAAATGTAAATGGTACTTTAAAGATGACTGGCAGAAATTTTCGGTAACCGTAGAAAGCTTTCTACAATGGACGATAGTAATGATGAAAATCAAATTATGCAGCTACTATCTTGTAAACACGCATATGTTGTATATGCAAACGTGAGTTTTATGCAGTCGACAAATACATTATTTTCAAAACATAGTATATGCTATTATTAAGTGATTTTATCATCAAATAGAGCACTATTTCATGACAGACTAAAGCTCTAGTATAATAAATCATGAGAAGAATTGTATTTATTAATAAAATTTTAAAATATTCTGATATTTGTCTTCCGAGAAATTAATAAAAAGGAGAAAGTTATTATGAATAATAGAGGACAAAATGTAAATCCAAATGGAGCTCCCTCAAAATCATCATCCCAAATCAAAGGTTATCCTCAACAAAAACAGACCAATCACTAAGGAAATGGTTATAATGGACAAAAAGCCACAGTATAATAATCAGATATCAGGTATAATAACAATCAAAATCCACAATATAGAGGACAAGGATAATGCTCAATCACTAAAAATAATATGAATAATCCCTCAATATAGAGACAAGGGTATAATGTCAAAATCACCTCAAAATAATAATATGAATAACTCTCAATATAGAGGACAGGGGTTATAATGGACAAAATCCACAATTTGGTAATCCGAATAATCCACAGTTCAGTAATCAAAAATGGATACAATAATCCTAATCAATTTAATCCACAATCTGGTACATAACCCAAAAACTTTAATCCTATGAATCGTGGACCTAAGATGGATAGTAAAATGATAGGATATATAACTGCTGCAGTTGCTGCGATTTTGGTTGTATTAATGATATTTATGTTCTCTAGTGGCAGTGGAAAACTAGGGTGGAGCAACACCTGAAGAAGCTGTGAAAAATGGGATATGCACAGAAAAAGATGGTGATTTTGAAAAATATGTAAATAATATGTACTTTTGAAAGTGATGGAGCTAGAACTAAAAGCTTTTAGAAGAATTTAATAACCTAGACTGATGGTGCTAAAAGACTCTAAAACATTTAGTGATATGAGATTGAGAAAGCAAAAATCAATTAATGGAAAAATAGAGCTAAAGTTGAATTGATTTAGAGTGGAGATACTACAAACTACTATATATGTAGTAAAACGGTAGATGGTTTATGAGGATAATCTATGTTTTAGATTTATAATTTGAAATAATAAAAATTATATATAAGATTATAAAAGGGTAAATCAATTGATTTAATATTAAATTATTTGATTTACTTTTTAGCTATTATATTTGTTTATAGGAACTGTTATAATTATTCTTTAACTTTGTTAGCATCTTTGACAAGTACAGTATTCTTAAAGTATAATAAGATAGAATTGCATTCATTAAACTTATAAAAGTTACAATTTTCACGAAATAAAAGGAGAAAGCTATATGAATAATAGAGGACAAAATGTAAATCTGAATGGAGCTCCTCAAAAATCATCATCCGAATCAAGGTTATCTCAACAAAAACAACCAATACCAAGGAAAACGGTTATAATGGACAAAATCCACAAAATTTTAATAGAAAATGTAACAATCAAAATCTATATCAAAACCAAAATTACAAGCAAAATAACGTGAATAATCCACAATTCAAGGATATTCAAATGGTCAAAAATCAACCTCAAAAATAATAATGAATAATCCACAACATAGAGGACAAGGGTATAATGCAATCTCAAAATAATAATATGAATAACCCAATATAGAGGACAGGGTTATAATGGCAAAATTACAATATAATAATAGAGTAACCACAATAGAGGACAGGAAAAATGCCACAATTTGGTAATCCGAATAATCCCACAGTTCAGTAATCAAAATGGATACAATAATCCTAATCAATTTAATCCACAATTTGGTAATAACCAAAACTTTAATCCTATGAATCGTGGACCAAGATGGATAGTAAAAATGATAGGGTATATAACTGCGGCAGTTGCTGCGATTTTGGTTGTATTAATGATATTTATGTTCTCTAGCGGCAGTGGAAAACCAGGTGGAGCAACACCTGGAAGAAGCTGTGAAAATGCGATATCTGCAATGAGAAAAGATGGTGATTTTTATTAGCAAATAATATGTACTTTGAAAGTGATGAAGCTAGAACTAAACTTTTAGCAGAAATTAAAAACCTAGATGATGAAATGACGTAAAATTGAACTAGTTAATAAATATAGTGAGGTATGGAGATTGGAGAAAGTAAAAATCAATTAATGAAAATAGTGCTAAAGTTGAATTAAAAAGTGGTGGAGATACAGGACCTATGTATGTGAAAAAGAGCAAACGGTAGATGGTTTATAGAGGATAAATAGTTTTAGATTTATAATTTGAAAATAATAAAATTATATATAACATTATAACAGGGTAAATCATCAATTTAATAAAAAATTAAATTATTTGATTTGCTGTATTATATTTGTTTATAGGAACTGTTACAATTATTCTTTTAACTTTGCTGGCATCTTTGACAAATGCAGTATTCTTAAAAGCATAATAAGATAAAGAATTGCATTTCATTAAACTTATAAAAGTTACAATTTTCACGAAAACAAAAGGAGAAAAGTTACTATGAATAATAGAGGACAAAATGTAAATCCAAATGGAACGCCTCAAAATCATCATCCAAATCAAGGTTATCCCCAACAAAACAACTCAATACCAAGAAAATGGTTATAATGGCCAAAAATCCACAAAAATTTTAATAGAAATATAAATAATCAAAATCCATATCAAAAACCAAAATTTACAAAGCAAATAACGTGAATAACCCACAATTTCAAGGATATTCCAAATGGTCAAAAATCAACCTCAAAATAATATGAATAATCCACAATATAGAGGACAAGGATATAATGCTCAATCACACTCAAAAATAATAATATGAATAACCCACAATATAGAGGACAGGGATATAATGCTCAATCACCTCAAAATAATATGAATAATCCACAATATAGAGGACAGGGATATAATCTAATCACCTCAAAATAATATAGAATAACCCACAATATAGAGGGCAAGGAAATAATGGCCAAAATCCTCAATTTGGTAATCCGAATAATCCACAGTTCAGTAATCAAAATGGATACAATAATCCTAATCAATTTAATCCGCAATTTGGTAATAACCAAAACTTTAATCCTATGAATCGTGGACCCTAAAGATGGATAGTAAAATGGTAGGATATATAACTGCCGCAGTAGCTGCGATTGTAGTTGTATTAATGATATTTATGTTCTCTAGTGGCAGTGGAAAACTAGGTGGAGCAACACCTGAAGAAGCTGTGAAAAATGCGATATCTGCAACAAAAGATGGTGATTTTAAAAAATTAGTAAATAATATTTACTTTGAAAGTGATGAAGCTAGAACTAAAGCTTTAGAACAATTTAACAACCTAGATGATACTAAAAAAGCATCGATTGAACTAGCTAAAACATTTATTGATATGATTGAGATTGGTGAAAGTAAAAATCAATTAATGAAAATAGAGCTAAAAGTTGAATTAAAAGCTAAAGGGAATGATCTACTAAAACAATTGGGTGGAGATACTACACGAACTACATATGTAAAAAGTAAAACGGTAGATGGTTTTATTGAAGACAATCTTTTCTAAAAATTTTTAAGACTAAGAATTTTTCTTAGTCTTTTTACTATAAGTAAACTTTGAAAAATATGGTATAATATATTAGTTAAAATAATTTAGGAGGTTTGTATGTTTCAAGCATTATATAGGAAATATCGACCACAAACATTTGCTGATATAGTAGGTCAAAATCACATAGTTTCTGTATTGAAAAATGCGATTGATAAAAGATCAGATAAGTCATGCCTATTTATTTTATGGATCTCGAGGTACAGGAAGACTTCATTGCAAAAATCTTTGCTAATGAAGTTAATAGAAAACGAAGAATATCAAAAAGAAAATGTAGATATTATCGAAATTGATGCAGCTAGTAATAATGGTGTTGATGAAGTACGTGATATAAAAGAAGCTATTAAATTCTTGCCTACAGAAGGTAAATATAAAGTTTACATCATAGATGAAGTGCATATGCTAACTACAGCAGCATTTAATGCATTATTGAAAACTCTAGAGGAACCACCTGCTCATGTTATTTTTATTCTAGCAACTACAGAAATTCATAAAATACCAGCTACAATCTTATCACGATGTCAGAGGTTTGAGTTTAAGAATCTTTCACAAGAACAATTAATTGATAGATTAAAGTACATTTCAGAAAAAGAAAGTTTAGTAATAGAAGATGCAGCTATAGAGAAAATTGCAACTCTTGCTAAAGGTGGTCTAAGAGATGCGATTAGTATACTAGATCAAGTATCTAATTATTCTGAAGAAATTACATTAAATCATATACTAGAAGTAACTTCTTCAATAAGTGAAGATGACATACTTGAATTTTATAGAAACCTTTTAGCAAGGTGATGTTACAAAATCCTTGTTAACATATAATAACTTTCGTATCTCAAGCTAAAGATACTAAATTGTTACTTAATGATCTTATCAATGTAACACGAGATGTAGTAGTATATAAGAATTTAAAAGATACAAAAGCATACTGCATATAATATAGAAAAAATAGCAGAAGAAGTTAATAATATAAGTTTTTGATTATTTTTTACAAGATTATTGAATACTTATCACAAACGGAGCAATATATAAGATTTTCTACAGAGTATATGAGTTATATGCAAATTTGTATTGTAAAAATATGTTCAAAAAGAAGATAGTATTAATCAAGTTACCGTTCATAATAGTGTAGAAAAGACAGTTTCAAATACAAGAACTGTTGAGCTAGAAAAATAGAATTAAAATATTAGAAGATAAGTTAAATCAATTAGACAAAAATCTAAATAGTTTATCAGTAAATTCTATTAACAATACTTCATATGGTGAGATACAGAATAGTACAAATGAAGAAGTAAATACAACAAGTTGGCAGGAACACCTAAAGAAGAAATAAAAGAAGTTATAATAAAAAGATAAGACTAAAAATTATAGAACTTATGAAATCTTCTAATGAGAATTTTTACCAACTATGCAGCAAACGTGTTTAGGAAAAATTATAAATGAAAGTTTGCATACAAATAATCCAGAAGTAACAGCTATGAGAGAATTATTTAGTTCTTGTCAGTTGGTAGCTTCTTCAAAAGAAGGAGGATTATTAGTATTTTAATGAAGTAGACAACATGGTGAAAAATGGCTCTAATTCTAAATATAAAAAGTATTTAGAAAAGCTTATTCAAGAGATTTATAGGTGTAGATTATTCTTTATATACTTTACAAGATCATCAATACACAATTCTTAAAGATGAACTTGAAAAATCCAGTAATAGAAAAATACAATAGTGGAAGAAACTGAAGAAAAAGCAGTTAACTAAAAATTGATGAGTTATTTGGAGACATAATAATCGAAAACTAATATAAGAAAAACGTTGTTGAAAAACAACTGAAATAACTTGAAATAAAATTGTAAATTATTGACAAGTAGTAAAAATTTAAATAGAATTATAATATAAATTAGACTTTAGGAGGAAATATTATGCGTGGAATGGGAAATATGCAACAAATGATGAGAAAGATGCAAAAATGCAAAAAGACATGTTAGCAGCCCAAGAAGGATTAAAAAGATCAAACTGTTGAGGGAACTGTATCAGGTGGTATGGTAACAGCAATAGCTAATGGTGATGGAAAAATATTAGATATTAAAAATTAAAGAAGAAGTAGTTGATCCAGAAGATATTGAAATGCTTCAAGATATGATTTTTAACTGCAGTAAATGATGCAGCTAGAAAAAAATCTACTCAACTAAAAGAGAGAAACATTAGGTAAATTTACAAAACGGATTAAACATCCCAGGTCTATAAGATGCAATATCCTAAACCAATTTTAGATTTAATAGACAGTTATTCTTTACTTCCTGGAATAGGAAAGAAAACTGCAGTAAGACTAGCATTTCATACTTTGAAAATGCATGATGATGATATAAAAAATTTCGCTGATAGTTTAGTACATTTAAAAGAAAAAGCTAACTAATTGTGAAGTTTGTGGTCGACTTAGTGAAGATCATAAATGTGATATTTGTTCTGATGCTGGTAGAGATAAATCTATGATTTGCGTTGTAGCTAATGATAATGATTTAGTTGCTATGGAAAATATGCAGCAGTATAGAGGTGTATATCACGTACTAGATGGTTTAATTTCACCAATGGATGGTGTAGGACCACTTGATATTAATATAAAATCTCTTTTTGAAAGAGCACAAGATGAAACGGTAAAAGAAATAATATTAGCAACTAACTCTTCGCCAGAAGGAGAAGGTACTGCAAGTTTTATTTCAAGATATTTAAAAAATACAGACATAAAAGTCACTAGAATAGCTCAAGGTATTTCCTTTGGAAGTGATATCGAGTATGTTGATGAAGTTACGTTGTCAAGAGCTATTTCTGGTAGAATAGAATTATAATTTAGGAGGGCAGTTTATGTCACAAAAATCAGTAAACGCAATAAAAGTATTAGGTGTTGATGCGATTAACAAAGCAAAATCAGGACACCCTGGAGTTGTAATGGGAGCAGCCACCTATGGCTTACTCATTATTTACAAAACATCTTAGAGTAAATCCTAAGAAAACTGACTGGATTAATAGAGATAGATTCGTATTATCAGCAGGTCATGGATCAATGTTACTATATTCTATTATTACATCTATCAGGATTTGAAGATGTATCTTTAGAAGAAGTTAAAAACTTCCGTCAATGGGGTTCTAAAACTCCTGGTCACCCAGAGTTTGGACACACTAAAGGTATTGATGCAACAACAGGTCCACTAGGACAAGGTATCTCTACAGCAGTAGGTATGGCTTTAGCAGAAAGATATTTAGCTGCTAAGTACAACAAAGAAGGTTATGATTTATTTGATCACTACACATATGTAATCTGTGGTGATGGAGATATCATGGAAGGTGTAGCTTTCAGAAGCATCAAGCTTTTGCAGCAGTACAAAAATTAAATAAACTTGTAGTATTATATGATTCAAATGATATCTGTCTAGATGGAGAAACTAAAGATGCATTCTCTGAAAAATGTTCGTGCTAGATATGAAGCATATGGATGGAATACTATCCTTGTAGAAGACGGTGCAAAATGTAGACGCGGTTAGCGCAGCAATTGAACAAAGCTAAAAATCTGATAAACCCTACGTTAATCAGAAGTGAAAAACAATTATCGGAGCTGGTTCTCCTAATAGACAAGGAACAAATGGAGTTCATGGTGCACCATTAGGTGATGAAGAAACAGCATTATTCAGAAAAGAAATCGGTTGGGAAAATGAACCATTCGATATTCCTGCTGACGTATATGCTGACTTCAAAGTTAATGTTGCAGAACGTGGTGAAAATGAATATGCTAAAATGGGAAAAATTATATGCAGATTATAAAGTTAAAATTCCCTAGAATTAGCAAAAAGAGTTAGAAGAAGCACTAACATCGTGAAGACATTAAACACTTATCAAAAGAAAGCTTCAGCTTCAAAAATGTAGGAGAAGCTCAAGCAACTCGTAATTCATCTCAAGATGCAATCAATAGTGTCGCAGCTGTATTACCAACATTCTTCGGAGGATCAGCTGACCTTTCACACTCTAATATGACATTCATTAAAGGTGATGGATTACAAGATGATGAACACAGAACAGAACGTAATATACAATTTGGTGTTCGTGAATTTGCTATGGCTACTGTACTTAAATGGGTTAACATTACACGGGGGAGTACGTGTATTCGGGGGTACATTCTTCGTATTTTCAGACTACTTAAAAGCGGCATTAAGATTATCAGCATTACAAAACTTACCTGTAACTTATGTATTTACACATGATAGTATTGCAGTAGGTGAGGATGGTCCAACACACGAACCAATTGAACACTTAGCATCATTAAGAACTATTCCAAATACTTATGTATTTAGACCTGCTGATGCGACAGAAGCACAAGCTGCTTGGTATTTATCACAAAAAACAAATGATAAACCAACATCAATTGTATTAACACGTCAAAACTTACCAATTTTAGAAAATTCTTCATTTGAAAAAGTTGCTAAAGGAGCTTATGTTGTTTATGAAACAGCAGAAGACTTCGATACTATTTTAATCGCTACAGGATCTGAAGTAGCATTAGCAAATTGATGTAGCACGTGAATTAGAAAAAGATGGTTCAAAAAGTACGTGTTGTAAGTATGCCTTCAGTAGAATTATTTGAAGAACAATCTAAAGAATATAAAGAAGAATTACTACCATTAAATGTACGTCGTCGTGTATCATTAGAAATGGGTAACAGTGCTCTTTGGTACAAATATGTTGGTTTAGATGGATTAGCTATTGGAATCGATAAATTTGGAGCTTCTGCACCTGCGAATAAAGTAATCGAAGAATATGGATTTACTGTTGAAGCAGTTGTAGAGAAAAATTAAAAATGAGCTATAGAGAAATTCGCCCGTAGCGATATTATAAAGGTTAAAAGTAACAGCTGTAAAACCATACGGTGCCTTTTATAGAAACACGAGATAAAATGGTTGGTCTAATTCATATTTCTGAAATTACAAATTGTTTTTATATTCGATATAAGTAGTTATATAAAACAAGATGAAAATTTTAGAAGTTAAGGTCTCTATCAATTAAAGATAATAAAGATTAATGCAACATTAAACTTTAAACAAAAAGCTACTGATAAAAAGAAATCAATAGTTTAGATACTTTAAATTTCGTGTATGATCCTTGAAAGGGAATAAGCAGAACAGAATCACATTATTATTGGTTTTGAAGACCTAAAAGACTGGTATATATTGGGTTATTCCTGTGTCTAGTAAGTTAAGAGAAATATAAAAATAATAGAATATAAAGAAAAAGGGAAAATGTGATATTTATTGGATAAAAATTGGACAACGATAAAGAAAGTGTTTTTCTTATTCAAGACAGCCTAATAACAGAAGAATTTGTAGGAAAGAGAATATACTATTGGTGAAAATCATTTAAAAGTTACTAGTGAATATGTAGTAAAAGAACTGGACAAAAAGAAAGTTTTTATTTTTACCGTGAAAAGAGATGTTAGATCTAGACAATCATTACAAATCAGAATGTAATGAAAATATATAGGTGGTTAAATAAGGAAGATTATAAATAATTATTATATTAAAAAAGTTTAAATAAAAGCATGATAAACTTGTGTTTGAAATGAGAAATTCTTAGTAAAACTTATATTGGACAAATGTAACTTTACTGTTTATAATAACATACATATACAATGAAGTTTAGGAATTAAAAAGTTAAGTATATTATTTAACAGAGAGAATCTAGCGGTGAAAAAGGATTCATAATAGAACTTTTTATGCTACCTATGTAGTGCTTCATCGGCATTTAAGCCGTTATAAAAACTAATGAGGAGTACAATGTACTTAAATTAGGGTGGTAACACGATTATAGTCGTCCCTTGTGTAATTAATTTTACACAAGGGATTTTTTATTTATTTGTTAGCTTGAAAGGAGAAATAATTAATGAAACAACTAACATCAACACAAATTAGAAGAATGTACTTAGATTTCTTCGTAGAAAAAGGGCACAAAATCGAACCTAGTGCTTCTTTAGTACCGGTAGATGATCCTACTTTACTTTGGATTAACTCAGGAGTAGCAACTCTTAAAAAATATTTTGACGGAAGAGAAATACCTGAAAATCCAAGAATTACAAACTCTCAAAAATCAATTAGAACAAATGATATTGAAAATGTAGGTAAAACTGCACGTCACCACACATTCTTCGAGATGTTAGGTAACTTCTCAATCGGTGACTACTTCAAAAATGAAGCAGTACCTTGGGCGTGGGAATTTCTAACTTCTGAAAAATGGTTAGGATTAGAAAAAGAAAAAACTGTCAGTAACTGTTCATCCAGAGGATAATGAAGCATATGATTTATGGAAAAATGTAATTGGTCTACCAGAAGAAAGAATTATTCGTATTGAAGGTAACTTCTGGGATATCGGTGAAGGACCATCAGGACCAAACACAGAGATTTTCTATGACCGTGGAGAAGACGCAGACACATGGTCACCAAAAGAAGAGATGTATCCAGGTGGAGAAAACGATAGATATCTTGAAGTATGGAACGTAGTATTCAGTCAATATAACCACAATGCTGATGGTACATATACAGAACTTCCTGCGAAAAACATAGATACAGGGATGGGATTAGAAAGAATCGTTTCTGTATTACAAGATGTGCCAACAAACTTTGATACTGACTTATTCATTCCAATTATTAGAGAAATCGAGAAACTTTCAGGTGCTAAATATGGTGTAAATGCAGAGCAAGATGTGGCTTTCAAAGTTATCGCTGACCACATTAGAACAGTAGCATTTGCTATAGCTGACGGTGCCTTACCGTCAAAATGAAGGACGCGGATACATACTTAGAAGACTTTTTACGTCGTGCAGTTAGATATGCTAAAGTTTTTAGGTTTAAATAACTCATTTATGTACAAATTAACAGATGTTGTTGCAGAAATTATGGAAGACTACTATCCAAATGTTAAAGAAAGTGCAAACTTTGTTAAAGATGTAATTCTTAAAGAGGAAGACAGATTCCACGAAACATTAAACGAAGGTGAAGCAATCTTAAATGATATTGCTAAAGAAGTTAAAGATACAACGAAAGTAATTTCTGGTAAAGATGCATTCAAACTTTATGATACTTTTGGATTCCCCAATCGAGTTAACAGAAGAGTATGCAGAAGAATTAGGATTAACAGTTGATATTGATGGGTTTAACGAAGAGATGGAAAAAAACAAAAAAAGAACGTGCTCGTTCATCTCGTCAAGAAGATTCTTCAATGCAAGTACAATCTGACCTATACAACAGAATAGTAGGAGACAGTGAGTTTACTGGATATACTAAACTTACAGATGAAGGTAAACTATTAGCTATAGTTGATAAAGAAGATAACTTATTAGAAAACTATAAAGGTGAAGAAATTGTAAAAGTTGTATTTGAAAGAACTCCATTCTACGCTGAAAGTGGAGGTCAAGTAGCTGATAGAGGTTTAGTATTAGCAGAAGGATTCAAAGCAGAGTAATAGATGTTAAGAAACTTCCAGATAAACGTCACATTCACTTTGTTAAAAGTGGTAGAAGGTGAATTAGTAGTTGGTAAAAGAATACAAACTAGAAGTAGATAGAGCTTATAGATTAAATATTGAGAAAAACCATACTGCAACTCACTTATTAAATGAAGCACTTCGTCATGAAGTTGGATCTCACATTAAACAAGCTGGATCTTTAGTAACTGATGAAAAATTACGATTCGATATTACTCACTTCGCACCACTTACAAAAGAAGAAATTGAAAAAGTTGAGCAAGAAGTAAATAAACAAATTTGGAATGCACTAGAAATCAAAACAGAAGAAATGCCAATAGCCGAAGCAAGAAAACTTGGAGCACAAGCACTATTCGGTGAAAAATACGGAGATGTAGTTCGTGTTGTTTCTATCGGAGATTATTCTATTGAATTATGTGGTGGTACTCACAATGCTAACAGTGCTGAAGTAGGTATCTTCAAAATTGTTTCTGAATCAGGTGTAGCTGCAGGGGTTCGTAGAATTGAAGCTTTAACTGGAAAAGCTGCATACGAGTATCTAAGAGATCAAGAAGAAACTTTACGTTCTGTAGAAAAATTAACAAAAGCTAATGCGTCAAATGTAGTAGAAAAAGTATCTGCATTACAATCTGATATTAAGAAACTTTCTAGAAAAAAGAAAGTTTACAACAAAAATTGCTAATGCTGAATTAAATAACTTAGTAAATAACATTAAAGAAGTTAATGAGTTAACGTATTAACAAGTATTGTTGAATCAGAAAACATGAATCACCTTAAACAACTTGTTGATAATGCTAAGTCTAAATTAGAAAATTATGTTATCGCATTTAGCTGATAAATGAAGATAAAGTAAACTTCGTAGTGGCTGTAGATAAAAAGCTATCACTGATAAATATAATGCTGGGAAACTGGTAAACGTACTAGCAACAGTAGACGAAGGACGCGGTGGTGGACGTCCAGATATGGCTCAAGCAGGTGCTAAGAACAAAGATAATATCGACAAAGCATTTGAAGAGTTATTAACTAATATTTAATAATAATTTACTTTGGGAATTTGATATTTATTAATATAAATTATAGAATGTAATTGTAGGCTGTGATGCATAAATGACAGATTAATACAATTATATTAGACGATATTACAAAAGACGCTGACTCAAAGATAAAAGAAAAAGCCAAGAAAAGATTGATAAAAATTTTTTTCTTGGCTTTTAGAATGATTTTTGATGAAAATGCTAAAAATGAAAAATATTTTACAATAAAATCAGCGAATCCCCCTTGTTTTATGATAGTATATACTATAACTCATAGACGTAAGGGTTCATGGATATTTAAATTTGCTTTATGAAGGCTTTTAGACTTTGCAGGGATGACTCGACAAAATCTTATTTCTTAAGAAATCCCAATTTTTGAGCCACTTTCATGAAAAATATTTTTATTATGAAATTTCAAGTTCGTTTTGCTTGAAAAACAAGAAAAAAATTAAAGGTATAATAACTCCATATATATATGGAAAGAAAATGAAAAATATATAGATATTATATTTTTGAATTATAGATAGAAAGTTTTAAGTATTTATATAACTTTTTATCGTGATTTGATTATTTATTATTTTAAAAAAATATATGAAAGGAAAAGGTAGTTAATATTAATGAGTAATTTTAATAAAAATATCAATAAATATAAAAAGTATGCATTTCGTAAAAATAGGTAAGTATTTTGGACCTTGCGTTATCGGGACAATGATTTCTTTAGGTGTTGCTGTAACTGTACCATCGAATAATGCTCATGCTACATAATGAATCGGGGGTAGGAGCGAACCAGAGAAAATTACAGATTTATCTGATTCATCTGCCGGGTATGAAGTTCGAGTGCCTAAAGGTATATGTAAGAAATGATGAGGTTGAAAATCATACACCAAAGGCTGATACATGAAGGTAAGAATGGTAGAAGCTTTATTCAAGGGACAGAGGCTGTAGGAAGTGAAGAAATGAAATCATTATTTGAAAAATTATATGATGAAGATAATGATGGAGTGATCGACGCCAAATATAAAAGGGCTGATGCTGATACTATAAATGAGCATGCAGGTAACGAAATTGCTGGTACAGAATTTGTTGAACCCAAAGTGAGTGAGGTTAACCCTAAATATCCTCATCGTGTTGATGCAGGGGTAACGAATATTAACGAAACATATGACAGTAATAACGATGGGAAACCCGATAATGCTGATGGTCAGATTGATGACCAAGATACTATTGTAGAGGCTAATAAACCGATAGAAGTAGATCCAAATGCAGAAGAAAATGTTGTGAAAGAAGATGGGACAGTTGTCTTATCTAAGTATTATCGTATCCAAGTTAACGAAGGAGATACAGCCGACAAAGACGATGACATCTATGAAGTAGGAACAAAACCAAAAGTAGAGAAAACACCAATTCCGTTTGAAACTCGTTATGAGGATGACAACTCAATTCCAGAAGGGGAAGAGAGAGAAGTTACAGCAGGTGTCAATGGTGAAACTGTTAAAACAACTACTTATGAACTAAACCCAACAACAGGTGAAGTAACTGCAAATGAACCAAAAACAGCAACAACAGCCCCTGTTACACGTGTTGTTAAACGTGGTACACAACCGAAACCAGGAGAAACACCAGAAACTCCACAACCAAAACCAGGAGAAACACCAGAGACTCCACAACCAAAACCAGGAGAAACACCAGGAACTCCACAACCAAAGACCAGGAGAAACACAGAAACTCCACAACCGAAACCAGGAGAAACACTAGAAACTCACAACCGAAACCAGGAGAAACACCAGAGACTCTCACAACTGAAACCAGGAGAAACACCAGGACTCCACAACCAAAACCAGGAGAAACACCAGAGACTCCTGCAACTGAAACCAGAGAGAGACACCGGAGAACCCACAACCTGAAACAGGAATCAATGTTATTCCACCAACACCTAGAATTGTGGAACGTCTCAGGTGGAAATACTGTGAAGTTGAAGTACCGAATAAAGACGCAGATACATTATCTATTACATTTACAAAACGAAATAGTGCTGAGAAAGAAACAATCGTTACTAAAAAAGATAATGGTACGTGGATGATTGAAAAAGCTCCAGAAGGAGTTACAGTTAATCCAAGTACCGGAATAGTTTCTATCCCAGGTAATAAAATTCAACCGAAGACATGGATTGATACTCAAACGAAACATGAAACTAAGTTTAGTAAGATTGTATCAGTAATACCGAATATTCATGACTTAAAAAGAGTTTGTAGGAACAACAGAATGGATTCATGTTGAAAGCAATGTCTTGAAACCAAGCGAAGAGGGTATTCATGAAAAAGGAAGATTTGATAATCTTGTTTGGTTAGTAACTATCCTTGAAGGAAATAAAATTACACATATTTTCGGACCAGGAACACCAACGGTTGACAAACCTGAATACAAAGTTACAGTATGGTTTGATGAAAATGGAAATCCAATTAAACCGGACAAACCTGGTACTCATGAATCAGGTAAAATTCCTGGATATAGATTTATTACGACTACAACGAAAGATGGTGTTACTGTTCATAAATTTGAAAAATAACACCAGTAGATCCTAATGTTGTACCTGGTAAGGTAACTGAAAAACAACAAGTTAAACGACTTGCAAATACAGGAGCAACAGAAACTAATACAGGACTAGCAGGTCTAGGACTAGCAGTATTAGGAGGATTGATTAGTAGCTAATAAACGTCGTAAACAAAAAAATAGAAAAATATTTAAGAGTTAATATAGAAATATTTTTGAGATACTTACTAGAATGTGATATGATGATTAATTCTAAATAACAATTTTTGATTCTTTTGTTAAGCTTTTTGTAATAAAAATTCCAATAAAAATCTAAGTAGCACCATGTTACTTAGATTCTAGGAATTTATGAAATTGTAATATTTCAGACGTTAATGTTGATAAAGATTAGAATCCACTATGAGTGCGAAAATACACTCTCAAAGATTAATCAAAAGATTATTCTCCAGAGTGTATTTTCATTATTACTAAAAACGTTTTTCCATTTAGAACGTTTTTCTAAGAATTTTTAGCTTTCCATTTGAGAACCTTCTAAAAGAGTGAGATGCTACCCATCCGCATTGTACTTCGTTACACGCTGGTACTTCAGTAGCAACAAGAACATCTTCAAGTGTTTTAGCAAGTGCTTCTTCTACTTTCTTTGTAACTATCATTATTAGTAACTGATAGGTAGAAACCGGTTTTGGCATCCCATAGGACCGAAATCTAATACATTATCAAGATGATTCCTGATTAGTTCAGTGATTAAATGTTTTAAAGAGTGAAGGTTAGGCATTTCTAAGTGTTCTTTATTTGGTTGGTAAAATCTAATATTATATTTATATATTTTATCTCCATTATCACCAGAATATACACCAACTAATCTAATGTACGGTCAACAACTTTTAGTGTGATCTAGGTTGAAACTTTCATAACAGATTTTTGCTGTGTTTTATTTTATTTTTAGTATCTAATTTGATTATACAATCATCCTGCCATTATAGTTACATTATATAATCGTAATTATATTGATAAAAATGATGATTAAAAACAGCAGTTGAAATTAAATATGATAGAGCGAAGAGAAAAATATTAGAATTAATCGTTGATAATATAACCTCAAATAACTTTAAAAGATATATTAGGAGTATCTAAAGCTACAGTAGAAAGAGATTTATCTAAATTAAGAGAAGAAAATGGATTAGAGTATAAAAGGAAGTTTTAAAAATGGATATTGATAGTAAAAGGAAAAATGGAGTGATATAATATTAGTATAAAATAATAAAATGTTAATAAAGAGATTACCTTTTGTAAAAATAGTATTATATAAACAACTATTTTTAAGGTAATCTCTCCCCTTTTCCTGAAAAATATGGTATAATTAATAGGATTATTATGGACAAATAATAATTTAATATTAGATTGTACTAGTATTAAATATAATTTCGGAGGAAATGAGAATGGAAAACTAAAAATTAGGAAAAAGTAGAAAATCAACCCGAATGCGTTAGAAGTTATTGCAAATATTGCAGCAACTGAAGTTGAAGGTGTTTCAAAATTATTAGGAAAAAAGTTTACTCTCGTGGAGTAGAATTAGAATTTGCTGGAAGTGAATTAGTTATCGATGTATATTGTAATTTAAAATCAGGATTCTCTGTAGCTAAAACAGCAAGAAAAATTCAAGAAAAATGTTAGAAATTCAATATTTAATATGACGAGAGATTAATACTAAAACTGTAAATGTTAATATAATTGAATTGATTTTTTTAATTTTAGGGAGATATAAATGAAGAGCAGACATGAACTTAGAGAAGCGGTTTTTAAAATTTTTATTCAGAAAATACTGAACTAGATTTTATTGAACTGTTAGACTTAGAACAAGAAGAAATTTCTACAAGTATTTATGTAAATAAGACATTAACTGAGATTATTGAAAAGAAAGATGAAATTGATGAGGTAATTTCAATAATTTAAAAAGACTGGAAATTAGAACGTTTATCAAAAATGGATAGACAAATATTACGTATTGCAGCTTATGAGATTCTTTATAGTGATATTCCTTACAAGGTTTCTATCAATGAAGCAGTTGAACTTTCAAAAAATATAGTGAAAAAGATGAAAGTTATAAATTTATCAATGGAGTACTAAAAAGGAATTGTAGAAAACTCGACAAAATAAGAGGTAAAGTTAGATGGAAGAAAGAACATATCTAACCGTTACAGCATTAAATAAATATATTGAGAGAAAGTTTTTATTAGATCCTTACTTTAGGTGAAATATATATAAAAGGTGAAATTTCTAATTTTTAAACTTCACAATAACAATAATATATATTTTTCAATAAAAAGATGAAAAATACTAGAATAAATGCAGTTTGGTTCGGAGCAAAATCGAAGGATTTTTAAAGATGGTGATACAGTTTTTAATTAAGTCAAAGATTAATTATTACTTCCCTCGTGGAGAGCACAACCTTCTAGTTACCGATATGAAAAAAGATAGAATCGGGGAATTATATCAAAAGTTTTTAGAACTAAAGGAGAAATTAGAGAAAGAAGGACTTTTCTACCTCAGTATAAAAACAAATACCAAGTTTTGCACAAAAATAGCTGTTGTTACAGCAAAAACTGGAGCAGCTGTTCAAGATATTACTAGAACAATTCAACGTCGTTTTCCAATAGCTAAAATAAATATTTATTCTACACTAGTTCAAGGCGAGAACTCAGTACAAGATATAGTTAAAAATATTAAACTAGCTGATGATGGTTCTAACGATGTTATTATACTGAGGACGTGGTGAGTGGTTCAATAGAAGACCTTTGGGTTTAATACTGAAGAAGTAATTAGAGCGATTTTTCAACTGTAAAACACCAATAGTAACAGGAATAGGGACATGAGACAGATACGACGCTTGCAGATTTACGTATCTGATGAAGAGCCTGCACCAACTGCAGCTGCAGGATTAGTAACACCAAACATTGAGGATATAAAAATAGAATATCATTTAGTATGATAAACTAAATAATACTATAAATTATATTCTCCAAAATTATAAGAATAGAATAAGTAATAATGAAAATAATCCGTACTATAAAAACTATTCAAAAATATTTACTGGAGTATAGAAGAACTGTTGAGTTGTTAGAAAGAGAACCTAGTAAATCCGTGCAAATTCTTGTTAGGATAAGAAAAATGGTTTATCAATTTCAACGGATAAATTTTTAAATTTTTGATTTTTAGCTAAATTTAAAGAAAACTTACAAATGAGATTAATCGATTAGAAGCTAATTCTCCGTTAAATATTATGAAAAAGAGTTATTCTGTTGCTTTTTAAACAATGAGAAGATAACATCTGTTACGAATGTAAATGCAGGGGATGATATAACTGTTCAATTAGCTGACGGAAGTCTTGATTGTAAAGCTATAATATATCCGATAAAGGAGTTAAGTAAATGGGTAGAAGAAAATTTTTGAATAAGTCTAATGAATCTTGAGAAAAATTGTTGCAGAATTAGAATCTGGAAAATTATCTTTAGAAGATTCATTAGAGCGATATAAATCAAAGGAATCGATTTGATTAAAAACTGCAATGATTTAATAAGTAATGCAGAGAAAAGAAGTAGCTAAATTAACTAAAGGATTTCAAAGAAGATGAATAATTTCAAAAACTTCATAGAAGAAAACAAAGACCAATTAAATAGTTTCGCTAAAGAATATGTTGAAAAATTAGATATGCCTGATATTTTAAAAAGAATCGATTACATATTCGTTGGTAAAATGATGGTAAGAAAAATTAGGCCGTTATCATTCTATATTTATTAAAATATTATGAAGTGGATTATACTAAGTATTTTGATATAGCTCTTGCTATAGAGTTAGTTCATACATATTCATTAGTACATGATGATTTACCAGAAATGGATAATGATGATTATCGTTGGGGGAAACTTACGAATCATAAAGTTTTTGGTCAGGATCTTGCTGTACTTACTGGTGATGCAATGCTTACTTTGGCGTTTGAAGTTCTTAGTGAATCTAATGTTAAGTCTGATTTAAAAGTTAGATTAATAAAACAATTTGCCAATTATTCTGGAGCTATGGGCATGATTGCAGGTCAAGTTTATGACGTAAAACAAAAAAATTACAATGTTGATTCCGACTATTTAAGAAAAATGCATAGCCTAAAAACTGGTCGCTTAATTGAACTACCAATGGATTTTGCTTGCTTAGTAGCTGATAAGAATTGTGATTATGAAGATGTTAAAGAATTTGGAAAGCAGTTAGGGTATAGCATATCAGATAAAAGACGATATTCTTTGATTATGGTGATTTTGAAAAATCGGAAAACTACCAAGTGACGAAGATATGATTACTTTATCTAAGCTTCTATGGTATTGAAGAATGTGAAGAATTACTCAAAAACACTGAAAATGCTATAAATGTAGCTAATAAATTAAAACAATGGTTTATTAGTTGATTTTTGCGAATTATTTATTGAAACGAGATAAAATAATAATTATATATTTAAAATAAAAATAAATCTCTTGTAAAGTTGTATATCATCTTTATAAGGGATTTTATTTCATTTTCTATTTCTATTTAAAAACCACGAGAGTTTAGGGTAAACTTCGTGGTTTTTACAGTTATTATATTAGCCTATCTTTAGGGAATTAGAAACCTTAGAACTAATATAATTAATATATGTTGGCTGTAGATTACTGGCACAAACATAGAGGATTACTTATAATTGTAAAACTAAAAGTAGTTTGCTTCTACAGGTGACAAATTAACACTGCATTGTTTTGAATTAATCAAAAGTGAGTTCTAAAAATCAACCCTAAATATAAAAGTAAAAATACTTTACATAATTATTATACTAAAAATAAATTAGTAAATTTAAAAGTATTTGTGTAAATTTTATCGATGAAAATGTTTTTATAATTTATTTTTAATTTTTAAAACTTTAATTTAAACCTATTTAATGATAAAATTAATTAAATGATTATAAATTTTTGTAACTGGAGTTGAAAATTGGATGAAAGTTTTAGTAGCGGTTAATGAATTTAAGGGTTCTTTATCTTCGTATGAAGTAGGTCGAATTATATCAACAAAAATTAATAAATCTTTTTGGTGATTATGAAGTGGAAATGGAAGTTGTTGCTGATGGTGGAGATGGTTTCTTAAATTTATTTAAAAACTTTGAAAAAGAAACAATTTAAAACTATAAATGCTGCTCAAAAGAATGTAAAAGTTAGTTATTTAATGAATCTTAAAAACTAAAGAGGCAGTTATTGAAGTTGCAGAAGTTATTGGTATTACAGCAGCTAACTGAGGATCAAAAGATCCATTTAAAACATCTACAGTTGGTTTTAGGAAATTGATATCACATTTATTGGATAAAAGGGATTGAAAATTTTATTATAGGTTTGGAGTGGTAGCGCAACAAACGATTGTGGTATTGGAATGCTAAGTGAACTTGGAATAAGATTTTTAGTGAAAATGGTGGAGATTTGTCAACATGGAATAAGTGAACTTAAAAATAGTGAAAAATTGACAATAGTTGTAAAAACACAAAAAGTTAGAGAAAGCTAAATTTACAATAATAAGTGACGTTAATAGCCCTTTATATGGTCAAAAAGGTCACTTATATATATTCAAAACAAAAAGGATTAAAAGAAGACTTTTTAGAAGTTGATGAAGTAGTGGAAAACTTTGCTAAATTAGTTTCAAAAAGAGTTAGAAAAGGACTGTCAAATCTTATGAAGGAGTGGAGCTACTAGGTGGATTAGGTTTTGCATTCTTGTCTTTTTAACCTCTACTATTCAATCTGGTTCTAGTTTTATGATTAACTACTTAGATATAGAGATTCAAGAGTTTGATTATTTAATAACTGAGAAGGAAAATTAGATAGACAAAGTTATATGGGAAAAGCACCTATAGAATTGGCTAAAATTGCGAAAAATATGATAAAAAGTAATTTTTCTTGGCTGGTAGTATTATTGATAAAGAACTATTAAATCTAAGTGATGAAGATAAAAATAGTAGATGTTTCATTTTCTATTCAAAGAGAATTCCTTCCTTTAGAAAAATGCTATGGATAAGACTGTTGCTAAAAAGTAATTTAGAAGAGACAATTGAACAAATATTTAGAGTATTGAGTTTTACAATGGATATAATATTTTTAATGGGAATATTTTGTACTAATTGTTGCAGGATTTGGATTTTTCTAATGGCACTCATTTATAAAACTTGCTGGGAATCTACCTTCAATGCAAAAAGGTTTTTAGAAATATTATAGCTGTTGGAATTTCATCAATTCCATTAATAAAACATTGAAGTCAATTAACTTTCCAAAAGGTAAATTATCATGGAGTGTATTAATATCGCGTAGTGTTTTTGGAACGATTAGCCTCATGATTTAATTTTTATGCAATAACACATATAAGTCTTGCAGACTCTACGATTATACAAAAGTTATCACCATTTGTAATTTTAATATTGTCATATATATTCTTTAAAGAAAAATGACAAAATTTCAAATGTTTGCTATAGTTATCGCATTTATAGGTGTAGGATTTATAATTAAACCAAGTGGGAATGGTTTTTATTAGTATGGGAGCATTAGCAGCGCTATTAGGTGCTTTTTGCTCAGGTATTGCATATACTTGTGTGAGATACTTAGGTACTCATAATGTGTCAGGAGAGTTTATTATATTCTTTTTCTCAACATATCTACTCTATTATTATTACCTTATCTAATTTTTGATTATAGGGTTATGACAATGTATCAACTATATATGCTAATATTAGCTGGTGCTTCAACGACAATTGGTCAATATGGTGTACATTTGCTTTATAAATATGCAGCTGCAAAAAATATCTCCGTTTTTGACTATTCTCAGGTACTATTTTCTGGGATTTTTGGTTTTATATTTTTAATGAGTTACCAGACTTGCAAAAGTATAATAGGGTATATTATAGTTATTTCTGTAGGAGTAATTTTAGTTAGAAAGACAAAAATAAAAGGAGTAATAAAATGAGGAGAAAGTATGTAGAGATACTCTCAATAATACTAAAATTATCTTTTCAATAGTATTATTTTTGTAGAGAAACAATAAACTCTCATCTAATAAAATATTAGAAAATTCTTCAAATAGTAAAACAAATACTGAATCTAGAGTTGAAAATGTAGCAAATGCTCATGACGGAATTCAAGGGGTTGTACAACCTTCACCGTTTATTACAACTCCTAATGGAGTAGAGGCAAATCTTCTTCAAAAATGCTAATGGAAGTTTAATTGGTCAATTAATCTATTTACAAAGAGAACATTTACCTGGAAACTGAACAAAGTATTATTAGCAAATAATAAAGACGCTACTCAATACGTTCTTGGTTACTTGGCAGGTCAACAAGCTACACCATTTGAACATGGACAAACAGTAGATATAGATGAAAGTTTCCTTATTATATACAATGGGATAAACGTTGGGCATATGATAAACTTGGTGGGACTAATATCGCTATTGGAGGATGTGGTCCAACTTGTGTGGCTATGGCTTTAGGTGGGATATTAGACGATAAATCAATTACTCCAAAGAGTATAGCTGAAAAAGAAGATGCTAATGGTTACTTTACTGATGAAGGAACAAAAATGGAGCTTTTTGATTATATAGCTAAAGGAATACGGAGTTAAATCAACAGGTGTTCCATTAAATAAAGAAGCAATAAATGCAAGTTTAGATAAAGGGAATCCAATTATAGCTTCAGTACATCCCGGAAAATTTACAACGGTTGGTCATATTATACTAATTACTGCAAAAGATAAAGATGGTAATTACATAATTAATGATCCTAACAGTTACACAAGAACATTAAAGAAATGGTCTTACGATGAATTGAAAACAGAGATTGTAGCTATGTGGGAATTCTCAAAATAAATTTAAATAACGAAAAATCTTCAATACATTATGTGCTGAAGATTTTTATTATTTTTGAAAAATCTTAATAGAGTAATACTTCTGATCTAAAAAGTTAAATTATTAAAAATGCTATTGATTTGTCTTATATTTATAAATGTTATTAAAAATATTAATTTTTCTTGTTAGTAAATTTTTTAAGAAACCAATAATTTGATATTAATTATAGAAAACCTTTATAATTAATATTATGAAAATAATGATTATTAGTATTAATACTAATGTAAAAAATCGAAATAGTATAAAGAGATGGAGGAAATAAAATGTCAGTTCTTGATATAAAAATTTAGAAGTATCAATTAATGAAAAACAAATATTAAAAAGGACTAAATTTAGAAATAAAATCTGGTGAAATTCATGCAGTAATGGGACCGAATGGAGCTGGTAAATCTACATTAGCTTCCTGCGATCATGGGACACCCTAAATACGAAGTTGATGGAGAAGCATCTTATTAGATGGTGAAGAGTACTAGAAATGGAAGTTGATGAAAGAGCTCGTACTGGACTATTCTTAGCTATGCAATACCCATCAGAGTTCCAGGTGTACCAACTTCAAATTTATTAAATCTGCTATCAATACAGCATGAAGATAGTATCCCTCTAATGCAATACATTAAAAATTAGATAAAACTATGGAATTTTTAGACATGGATTTAAAAATGTCTCAACGTTATGTAAATGATGGGTTCTCAGGTGGAAGAAGAAACGTAATGAAATTTTACAAATGATGATGTTAGAACCAAAAATTTGCTATTCTAGACGAAAATTGACTCTGGTTTAGATATAGATGCATTAAAAAGTTGTATCAAAAAGTGTATAAACAAAAATGCGTGGAGAAAACTTTGGTTGTAATAATTACTCACTATCAAAGATTATTAGATTACATTGAGCCAGATTTCGTTCACGTACTAATGGACGGAAAAATCGTGAAATCAGGTGGACCTGAATTAGCGCTTCGTTTAGAAAAAGAAGGTTATGACTGGTTAAAGAAGAGGTTTAATATGGAAAAATAATAAATTAAAAACTAAGTATTAGAAAACTTTACAAAAAGCATTTTTTCTAATACAAAATGAACCAACATGGTTTTTAAATACTAGAAAATTAGTTTTATATAAAAGTTATACACTACCTTTTCCAAAAACTAGAATCTATGGGTTAGAAAGATGGAACTTATTTAATGTTGATTTTTCAACTCTAAGATTAGAAAGTGAAGGAAATTTAGATTTAACTGAATATGGTATTAATAGTGATGATTTTGCTGTAGTCCAAAAACAACACTATTTTTACACATTAATATCCCAGAAAAGTATGCTGATAAAGTAGTTATTAAAAGATATATTTACAGCAATGAATGATGATCATATAAAAGATAGTTTTATGAGTGTAGTTGACTATGCAGAAAGTAAAGTAACAGCTGTTCACTATACTCTATTAAATGCAGGATTATTTATCGACGTTAAAGATAATGTGGTAATAGAAGAGCTCGCTCAATATATTGTTATTTTCAGATAAAGAACAAAGTTTATTTAACCATGTTACTATTCAGGTTGGAAATAACGCTAAGTTTAACTTTATTGAAAACTACGTAAATAATCAAAAAGAGGATAAGGCTCCATTCAGTTTAATTTCTGAAGTAGTTGCACATGAAGGAGCTCAAATTAATTATAGTTCTATTACTAATCAACCAGGAGAAAAACGTGGAACTATTCTACGTCGTGGATTAACATATAGAGATTCACTAATTAACTGGAATGTAGCTGCTATGGATGAGGCAGATGTATATCACGATAATAAAACAAACATTCTAGGTGATGGATCTGAAGCAAATCTTAAGATTGTTACTTTAGGAGTTAAAGAACAAAAAACTTACTTCAACAGTGAAGTAGTTAACCAAGGATTAAGTAGTAAAGGTGATATTCTTCAACACGGTGTATTACTGGATAAATCTCACATTGTGTTTAACGGTGTAGGATTTATCGTTAAAAGGAGCAACAGGTTCTAACGCTTATCAAAGTTCAAGGATGTTGACACTTTTCATCTGAAAGCAAAAAGCTGATGCAAATCAATGCTATTAATCGATGAAAAATGATGTGTATGGCTTCACGGTGCTTCTCTAGGACGTATTGATGAAGAGCAATTATACTACTTACAAAGTAGAGGATTAACTAGAAAAGAATCAAGTAGATTACTAGTTCATGGTTTCTTATCTCCAGTAATATCAGAATTAACTGTAGATAAAAATCAAGGAGCTGGTAACGATTCTTATTGATGAGAAAATTAACAATAATGATGAGTGAATAATGATAGATTTTAGTAAATATAGAAGACTTTCCTATATTAAAAAGAAAGATATCAGGAAATGATTTGATATTTTTGATAATGGAGCTACTACTCAAAAGCCTAATCAAGTAATTGATGCTATTACAGATTACTATAAAAATTATAATTCAAATATTCATAGATCTGTTTATACATTAGGTAATGAATCAGAGAAAAATATACGAAGAGTCTAAAGAGTTAGTTAGAGAATTTATAAATGCAAGTAGTTATGAAGAGATAATATATACTAGTGGAACTACTGAGAGCTTAGAATTTTGTAGCAAGAATTCTAGAACAAGATATTAGTGAAGATGATGAGATTATTCTTACATATATGGAGCATCATGCTAATATTATCCCATGGCAACAACTAGCAAAACGTAAAAATTTAGTTTTAAAATATTTAGAACTAGATGAAGAAGGAAGAATTAGTATTGAACAACTAAAAAGAATTTATCACAGAAAAACTAGAATTGTTTCTATATGTCATGCTTTCTAACGTATTAGAAATATTAATCCAGTTTATGAAATTGGCGAATTATTAAAAGATAAAGACATTTATTTTGTAGTTGATGCTGCACAATCAGTACCACATTTAAAAGATCGATGTACAAAAGATGAATTGTGACTTTTTAGCTTTTTAGTGCACACAAAAAGTGTGGACCTACTAGTATAGGGGTTCTTTATGGTAAAAACTTTACTAGAAAAATTTGACCCGGTAGAATTCGGTGGTGGAATGATTGGTATTGTTGAAGACAATTCAGCAACATGGGCAATTCTTCCCGATAAATTTGAAGCGGGAACACCACTACTTGCACAAGCAGCAGGATTAGGAGAAGCTATTAGAAAGTATCTGAATAGTATTGGTTTAGAAAATATTGAAAAGTATACTAAAGAACTTACTAGATATATGTATTTGGAACTTTCTAAAAATAGATAATATAGAAATTTATGGAACAAAAGATATAGATGATAGAGTTTCGCTAGTAACTTTTAATTTGGTAGGAGTTCATCCTCATGATTTAACTAGTTTTTAGATGTAAAAGGTATTTGTATAAGAGCAGGGCATCAGTGTACTCAACTATTATTAGGAAAGCTAGATACATATTCAGTAGCTAGAGCAAGTCTATATTTATATAATACGAAAAGAAGAGATAGATTTCTTTATTCAAACTTTAAAAGAAACGAAGGAGTTTTTGAAAATGAGTTTTAGTGATTTAAAAAGTTTATATAAACAAGTAATCTTAGATCATAGTAAACATCCTAGAAATAATGGAGAAATAGAAAATAGCTATAAATTAGAAATGTTAAATCCTTCTTTGTGGAGATAAAATAACAGTAAGTATGAAGTTAGTTGATAATATTATCGAAGATATCAAATTGTTGGGACTGGTTGTTCTATCTCATTGGCGTCTGCTTCTATGTTAACAGAAGAACTTAAAGGTTTAACAGTAGAAAAAGCTAATACCAAGATTAAAGACTTTTTGAATATGATAATGGGAAATGAATTTAATGAAGAAAACTTAGAAGATAGTATTTCGTTACAAAATATTTCTCAACTTCCAGCTAGGGGTTAAGTGTGCTACTTTAGCATGGAAAATTACAGAAAAATTTTGAAGAAAATAAATAGAAAAAGGAGTGATTGCATTGAATAAAAATGAAGAAATGTTTACCGATTATCAGTATGGATTTTTCAGATAAAGATGTATCTATATTCAAAACTGATAAAGGATTAACAAAAGAAATCGTTAAAAACAATTTCTGAAAAGAAAAGAAGAACCTAAATGGATGTTAGAATATCGTCTAAATGCATTAAAAGAGTTCTATAGAATGCCAATGCCTACCATGGGGTGGAGACTTTATCTGAAATTGATTTTGAGGATTTAACATACTATGTAAAAACCATCAGAAAAACAGAACGTTCATGGGATGAAGTACCCGAAGAAATTAAAAATACTTTTGAAAAACTTGGTATTCCAGAAGCTGAACAAAAATATCTTGCAGGGGTTTCTGCACAATATGAATCAGAAGTAGTTTATCACAATATGCACAAACAATTCGAAGAAAAAGGAATTATCTTTGAAGATACAGATACAGCATTAAAAAATCATGAAGAAATTTTCAAAGAATATTTCTCAAAAGCCGTTGATTTTAATGATAATAAATTTGCTGCATTAAACTCAGCAGTATGGTCAGGGGGCTCATTTATCTACTGTCCGGAAAATGTATCAGTAGAAGCACCGCTTCAAGCATACTTCAGAATTAACAGTGAAAAAATGGGACAATTTGAGCGTACATTAATTATTATTGAGAAAAACTCTTCTCTACACTACGTAGAAGGGTGTACTGCTCCAACTTATTCAGCAAGTTCACTACATGCTGCTGTAGTGGAAATCTTTATTAAAGAGAATGCTCGTTTTAGATATACAACTATTCAAAACTGGTCAACGAACGTTTATAACTTAGTTACTAAGCGTGCGATTGTTGAGAAAAATGGTACTATGGAATGGGTTGATGGAAACTTAGGTTCTAAATTAACTATGAAATACCCAGCTTGTATATTAGTTGGAGAAGGAGCAAGTGGTAGTACATTATCTATTGCTATGGCTAGTGAAGGACAAGTACTTGATGCAGGATCTAAGATGATTCACTTAGCGCCTAGAACATCGTCTACTGTCGTTTCTAAATCAATGTCTCGTCGTGGTGGAAAAGTTAACTACCGCGGATGGATTCACTTTGGTAAAAACTCTGAAGGTTCTCGTTCGAACATTGAATGTGATACTTTAATCCTAGATGAATACTCAACTTCAGATACTATTCCCTATAACATCGTTAAAAAAACTCTAATGTATCATTAGAACACGAAGCAAAAGTATCTAAAGTTTCAGAAGAACAATTATTCTACTTAATGAGTAGAGGTCTTGATGAAGGACAAGCTACTGAAATGATAGTTATGGGATTCATCGAACCATTTACAAAAGAACTTCCAATGGAATATGCTGTTGAATTAAACAGATTAATTTCATTTGAGATGGAAGGATCAATAGGATAATCTATAACATAAAAAATTTAAGTTTTTAAATAAAGAAGAAAAGAGGGAGACTCAAAAATCGTGATTTCATAGAAATCGATTTTGTTGAGTCTCCCCTCAAAGCTTGTTAGATATATCTGAAAAGCTTTTTATAAAGCGTATTTAGATATTAATAAACCACTGCGTCTATGAGTTTATTATATACACTTTGTTAAAATTTAGTTCTTTTTAATCATTCCACTTGTTTATAAATTGCTATATTGATTTACCGTGGTTGTTACAGATACTCTTCCAACTCCCTGCTCAGTTAGATTTAATTTTTGTGCTCCCAACTCTTTTGTTATAATCCCTTCTTTATATAAGTTTTACTATTACTGTTATTCTTCCTTGCTCAATTCCTTGCTCAATTCCTTCCTCTCTGCCAGCAACGCGACCTTGTTCAATACCTTTTTCAATTCCTAACTTCAGTCCTTCAGCGTGTCCTGCTGCATGTCCTTCAGCGTGTCCTGCTGCACGTCCTTCAGCGTGTCCTGCTGCACGTCCTTCTTCCTGTGCATACATATACGATGCCCAGTAGTGGTCTTGTTGTCTTGTCATTTCATCATACATACGTTTTTCCTCCTTAGTCAGTTTCTAAGATTTAATAAATTATCGGCTTGGACAAGTACATCATCGGGTGCACTTGTGTACTGTTTGTTCCCCGAAAAATTCCAGCCATCTTATTTTTATAATCATTGTTTAAGTTTTTCTTTATATTTTTCAGTTCTAAAAATACAATTTTTAATAACGGCATTTCTTTAGTGCCATTATCCACATGCATTTTAAGTTCTGTGTTTCTAGTTTCTTCTTTTATTAAAAAGTACTTATAGCTTCGTCGCTTCAAAGTAGTTTTGATCGACGATAGCTGCTACATACACCGGTGGCAATTTTTTATAAATATCGAGCTGCTCTTTTTCATTTTGTTTTAATCTCTCAATATTGTCATTTACCTGCTTGCATAAATATGCCCAGATTCTGTTAATAAAGAATACCTGCTTGGCGAGTTGCACTTCGATAATTACCTGTGCATGATTATCTAATTCTACTAGATATGTCTACAGCTATATTGAAGTCTGTTCCTACATTGCTGTTTGCTGTGAATATTTGATTTCCTTCTATAAGCTTTGCACTTTTTGCGGTAATTCGAAAATATCTTTTATAAATTATAGCGCTACTTCTTCGTTACGAAATACTTTTTACTACTAAATCATAAGTTGGTTTTATGTTTTTATGTCGTTCTTCCATATTTTTCACTCCTATAATTATAATATTTTTATATTTTACTTTCTGCCTCTATTCATAACTTTATTATACTAGAAAAATATTTTTCTAATGATAACATTGGTATTTATAGTGTATTCTATCAATTCGAAATTTAATTGCACAAAAAAATGTGAATATTAGTATGAATGGGAAATTATTAAAGATTTGAAAAAATTTTAAGAGCTACAGTATATCTATAGTTCAGAAGTTTTGTTTAAATATTATGGATAGTATAAGACTATGTTTTTATAAAGAAATTGTAAAATAATAATAATAATAATAATAATAAATAATAATAATAATAATAATCGAAGGGGTAAAAGGAGATATTTATTGAAGAATATTACCTTTTTAAAGCTTTAAAAATGTTGAAAAGTTTATGAGGAAGTGCTATAATATTTAGTGGATTCTAACATAGTTTTGAAAGTTTAATAATTTTTCAAAAATCATAAATTTAGATTTAAGTACATATTAGTAAATATTGTAAAATATTCTTAATAATATAGAAGAAACAAGGAGAAAGGAAATGGATAATTTGCAAAATAGAGATAAACAAACTCGATTTTCGATAAGAAAATATAGTGTCGGTGTTTTTAGTGTGTCTGTAGCGACATTGTATTTCTTGGCTGGTGGGAATGCTCTTGCGGCTAATGATAATGCACCGCGTATATCGGAAACATCAAGTGGAACACCTGGAAATTCAACTGATCCAGAAACAACACCTAAAGAAAAAGAAAACAATGAAACTTTAGCAACTAATAATACGAAACCAGTAGAAAATAAAGAAACTCTTAATGCAGCGCAGAGGGCAGAAGCATCTACGTCTGCTAATACTAGAGGTCGCCGTGTAAGAAGAGATACAGGAGATGCTCCTGCCGGCGGAACTTCTAATACTTCAACTGGAACTGAGACACCTGCCGGGGCTTCAACTGGAAATAACGAAGCATTAAATTCTGCTGTAACCGAACGTAAGGGGTCTACAGTACAACCAGATCAACCAGGAATAAATATACCAAAAGGAGATGAGGCTGGAGCAGATGATCCGAATGCTCACTTGAAGTTTGACGCTCCTAAGGAAGATGCTACAGTTGAAGAAATGTGGAAAATTATCCAACATATGCCGGATGACTTCCAAAATAACGAGCGTTCATACTTGAGAAATATGGATACTCTAGGAAGAGAACTTCGATTTGATAAGACTGCTGAGAATCCAGAGGGTGTACCTCTTCAACCAGGTGAAATTAGAGAACTTCATGACTTTGGTGGTTGGCATGCCGTTGATGAAAATGGAAACAAAGGTAAGTTCGTTATCGGTAGAAAGAACGCACAAGGTTACTTCACAGGTTGGCATAAAGTTGGACAAACTGAGAATGGGATTCCGATAATTGAACAAGGTGGTATGCTTGGGGCAGATGCCTTAGATAACATCTATGTGCATGAGCAAGCCTTAGATCGTCGTTTTGATTATATGCTGATGCTTGTTAAAGGGCGTACACGTGCCAATCGTAATGAAACTGTAGTGGATAATTCTACATATGATCCACATACTCAGAATGAACGTGCAGAGGCGGCTGGCGTTAATTATAATAAGCTTCCGTTTTTAGAAAGGGATAAATTTGATAAATATTCTCCAGGTGTCGTTGGCTACAATGGGATAGAGAAGAAATTCACAGCCTTTTCTACTAAATACGGAAGTCGTGTTCGTGTTGATTTTGTGACAGGGTACATCACAGATTTTAACGGTTCTAAAGGAAGCTATCGAGTAGTAATTAAAGCTCAAAATAGTAAGGGCGAAGAAACAAAAGTTTATGATGAAACTATTTCTCGTGTAGCTGAAATCGTTCAGAATGAAGAGTTGTATAAGAAAGGTTTGAATGTTGAAACGGCACATACAAACATTTTTGAAATTTTTAAAAGATGAGTTTAATTACCGTGTTAATAAAATTGTAACTGAGAAAGTAAAAGCTACTCCATTATTAGGAAGAACAAGAAAAACGATTATACACCAGAGCAACAAAAAGTATACGATCAAATTGTAGAAGAAGCTACGGAAGAAGCTAAAAAACAAGGCGATATTGTGATGAATGTTACTGAAGACTTCTTAAGTATAAGAAAATCAAAGGAAAAGAGATTCAGATGGAAGAAAAATTTCACAAGTACATCACAGTCACCTATAAAGCTATCGAATGACTTGAATACTTTATTGAAAAATGCTGATAAAGATACTCCTAATACCCCAACCTGGCTAAGTGCAGGTAGTCCTAAATCTAAAGCTGATGACAGAGCATATAGATTACTCACTACTCTTATACCAGGTGCTAAGAAAATTACCTATCATGTTAACGATGATCAGCTGGAAGTTGAAACAGATAAATACACATATACTGCCGCTAGAAACGGTAGTAAGGAAGTTGGTATTCAAGGGTCAGATATAGCAGCAATTCTAAGTGCCGAGACCTATAATGCTAATCCCCAAACCTTTGATAGTGAGAATACAAATACAAAAGCGAATAATCGTAATAATGGTTGGGCTAGATCTAGTTCTGAAGAATTCAAACATTTCTCAAGATTTTTAGGAGTAGATAAAGGGATTGTGCGTACGAATGTGATTTCTGATGAAGAACTGTCGGCTAAGATTAAGGAAGCAGTGGGTCCTGGATATAGCAAACTAGGAAAAGCAGGATACTTCTCTACTGCGGACATTCCTTTAGGAACGGATACTGTATCGTATACTGTACAAGTAATTCCATCTGATAATGAAAGAGTTGGGGTAAACACTCAAAGTTCTCGTATTCAGTATAATATGCCGATTCTAGCCGATTTTTCAGTCATCCAAGATACGACAGAACCGTCTAAAGAAGTAGCAAGAAGAATTATTACTAAGTTAAAAGAGCAAGGTAAGATTACTGGAGACCAAGAGAAAAAAATAAAAGAAGAAATCGACAAGGCTAAAAAGACATCTGAACTAAGATCAGCATGTCAGGAGATGTTATTGTTCGTTATGTAGATACTGATGGAAATAATTTACCAATCACTGATGCAGATGCTAAAAAAGCTGGAGAAAAAACGGATAATGGCTATTTGGTAAGAAAAGATGTACTGATTGGTACAGACTATGATGTGAATTCAAAAAAAGTTCCGTCTTTTAATGCAACTAATGGAAAAAATTATGCTTTAAGATCAGTTGGTGGAGGATTGGAAACTTCATCTGATGCGCCAAGTGGAAGTATCACAGCAAGAAAAATACAGTAATTACATTTGTATATGAAGAAAGAACTGTACCGCCTACAGGTAAAGGTGTCGTTCACTTCAAGAAACAAGTATCTGAAACAGTAACAGAACCGTTAACTGGATATGGTGATATTACGCTAGAAGGTAATGTAGGAGAGACATTCTCCCCAACAGATGTGGATACTAGAATAACAGCGCTGAAAAATGCTGGGTATGAAATTGTAACAAATGAGTTTGATACAAATGGTAAAAACAATTGACTCAACGACAGATGAAGACGGACAAGACCCAAGTCAGGTGTATAATGTAATTGTAAGAGAAAAAGTGGAAACAGTAACAACACCACCGACTCCGAATACACCGGTGGATCCAAATAATGAAGAAGGACCAAAATGGCCAGCAGAAGGACTAAAAGAATATGATCTTAAAAAAGAAGTAACAAGAACAATTACTTACGTTAAGAAAGAAACTGCGGATGGAGAAGAAGTAGCAAGTGGAAAAGACCCAGTAACACAAACAGCGCACTTTACAAGAAAAGCAAGATATAACGTAGTTACAGGAACAATCACATACGGAAAATGGAGTGAAAAACAAACACTAGGAGAAGTTAAAACTCCAGTATTAGAAGGATATGTAGCAAACAAAGCTACAGTAGAAGCAGCTGAAGTAACAGGTGAAAGCCAGGATATAGAAGAAAAAGTTGTATATAGAAAAATAGGGTCATGGGTACCAAGATTACCAGAAGGTGTAACACCACCGACAGGAACAGATATGACACCAAAACCATATCCAAACAATCCAAACGACCCAACAAAACCAACAAACCCAGTATATCCGACAACACCACTACAACCAGGAGAACTGACACTGAAATGCAGTAATTCCATATGTGCCAGGTTATACACCCTAAGACACCAGATGGAACTCCATTGAGTACCGGTGGATCCAGAACATCCAGAAAATGGATACAAGGTACCACCAGTACCAGAAACACCAGGTAAGGATACACCAATTAAGTATGAAGCAGATCCACAAAAAGTTGTAGTGAAAGTATTCAATACAACAACAGGAACAGAGGTAGAATTACCAGCTGAGAAAGTAGAGTATTGAAAACGGAACACCAAATACAGCAATTCTGACAAAATCTTTAGAAGATAAGATTAAAGATTTAGAAAAACGCGGATATACTGTAGACAATAAGACTTGTTGAAAGGTAAAAACTCGATACAAAACAAAGATGTAGAAGGTCAGACCCATCACAAGTGTATAAGTTATTAGTAAGAGAACGTACTACAACAGATACAGAAACAAAACCAGTAACACGTACAATTAAATACGTTAAAATAGACGATTCAACTGGAGAAGAAGTAGAAGTTGAAAATGCACAACCAACTAATACAACAACAGTGAACTTCACACGTAACCAAACAATGAACCTAGTAACAGGATTAACAACAAATGGAAAATGGAGTGAAAAACAAACACTAGGAGAAGTTAAAACTCCAGTATTAGAAGGATATGTAGCAAACAAAGCTACAGTAGAAGCAGCTGAAGTAACAGGTGAAAGCCAGGATATAGAAGAAAAAGTTGTATATAGAAAAATAGGGTCATGGGTACCAAGATTACCAGAAGGTGTAACACCACCGACAGGAACAGATATGACACCAAAACCATATCCAAACAATCCAAACGACCTAACAAAACCAACAAAACCCAGTATATCCGACAACACCACCACAACCAGGAGAACCGACACCGAAAGTGCCAGTAATTCCATATGTGCCAGGTTATACACCTAAGACACCAGATGGAACTCCATTAGTACCGGTAGATCCAGAACATCCAGAAAATGGATACAAGGTACCACCTGAGTACCAGAAACACCAGGTAAGGATACACCAATTAAGTATGAAGCGGATCCACAAAAGTTGTGAGTGAAAGTATTCAATACAACAACAGGAACAGAGGTAGAATTACCAGCTGGGAGAAAGTAAGTATTGAAACAGGAACACCCAAATACAGTGAATTCCGACAAAATCTTTAGAAGATAAGATTAAAGATTTAGAAAAACGCGGATATACTGTAGACAATAAAGACTTGTTGAAAGGTAAAAACTTCGATACAAACAAAGATGTAGAAGGTCAAGACCCATCACAAGTGTATAAGTTATTAGTAAAGAGAACGTACTACAACAGATACAGAAACAAAACCAGTAACACGTACAATTAAATACGTTAAAATAGACGATTCAACTGGAGAAGAAGTAGAAGTTGAAAATGCACAACCAACTAATACAACAACAGTGAACTACGCTAATCAAACAATGAACCTAGTAACAGGATTAACAACAAATGGAAAATGGAGTGAAAAACAAACACTAGGGGAGAAGTTAAAACTCCAGTATTAGAAGGATATGTAGCAAACAAAGCTACAGTAGAAGCTGAGCGCAGTAACAGGTGAGAAGCCAGGATATAGAAGAAAAAGTTGTATATGAAAAATAGGGTCATGGGTACCAAGATTACCAGAAGGTGTAACACCACCGACAGGAACAGATATGACACCAAAACCATATCCAAACAATCCAGAACGACCCAACAAAACCAACAAAACCCAGTATATCCGACAACACCACACAACCAGGAGAACTGACACTGAGAGTGCAGTAATTCCATGATGTGCCAGGTTAGTACACCTAAGACACCAGATGGAACTCCATTAGTACCGGTGAGATCCAGAACATCCAGAGAAAATGGATACAAGGTACCACCAGTACCAGAAACACCAGGTAAGGATACACCAATTAAGTATGAAGTAGATCCACAAAAAGTTAGTGAGGAAAGTATTCAATACAACAACAGGAACAGAGGTAGAATTACCAGCTGGAGAAAGTAAGTATTGAAAAACGGAACACCAAATACAGCAATTCTGACAAAATCTTAGAAGATAAGATTAAAGATTTAGAAAAACGCGGATATACTGTGCAGACAATAAAGACTTGTTGAAAGGTCAAAAACTTGATACAAACAAAAGATGTAGAAGGTCAAGACCCATCACAAGTGTATAAGTTATTAGTAAGAGAACGTACCACAACAGATACAGAAACAAAAACCAGTAACACGTACAATTAAATACGTTAAAATGAGACGATCTCAACTGGAGAAGAAGTAGAAGTTGAAAAATGCACAACCAACTAATACAACAACAGTGAACTTCACACGTAACCAAACAATGAACCTAGTAACAGGATTAACAACAAAATGGAAAATGGAGTGAAAACAAACACTAGGAGAAGTTAAAACTCCAGTATTGAAGCGATATGTAGCAAACAAAGCTACAGTAGAAGCAGCTGAAGTAACAGGTGAAAGCCAGGATATAGAAGAAAAAGTTGTATATAGAAAAATAGGGTCATGGGTACCAAGATTACCAGAAGGTGTAACACCACCGACAGGAACAGATATGACACCAAAACCATATCCAAACAATCCAAACGACCCAACAAAACCAACAAACCCAGTATATCCGACAACACCACCACAACCAGGAGAACCGACACCGAAAGTGCCAGTAATTCCATATGTGCCAGGTTATACACCTAAGACACCAGATGGAACTCCATTAGTACCGGTAGATCCAGAACATCCAGAAAATGGATACAAGGTACCACCAGTACCAGAAACACCAGGTAAGGATACACCAATTAAGTATGAAGCAGATCCACAAAAAGTTGTAGTGAAAGTATTCAATACAACAACAGGAACAGAGAGTAGATTACCAGCTGAGAAAGTAAGTATTGAAAACGGAACACCAAATACAGCAATTCCTGACAAAAATCTTTAGAAGATAGAGATTAAAGATCGAAAAACGCGGATATACTGTAGACACTAAAAGACTTGTTGAAAGGTAAAAACTTCGATACAAACAAAGATGTAGAAGGTCAAGACCCATCACAAGTGTATAAGTTATTAGTAAGAGAACGTACTACAACAGATACAGAAACAAAACCAGTAACACGTACAATTAAATACGTTAAAATAGACGATTCAACTGGAGAAGAAGTAGAAGTTGAAAATGCACAACCAACTAATACAACAACAGTGAACTTCACACGTAACCAAAACAATGAACCTAGATGTAGGATTAACAACAAATGGAAAATGGAGGAAAAACAAACACTAGGAGAAGTTAAAAACTCAGTATAGAAGGATATGTAGCAAACAAAGCTACAGTAGAAAGCAGCTGAAGTAACAGGTGAAAGCCAGGGATAGATAGAAGAAAAATGTTGTATATAGAAAAATAGGGTCATGGGTACCAAAGATTACCAGAAGGTGTAACACCACCGACAGGGAAACAGATATGACACCAAAAACCATATCCAAAACAATCCAAACGACCCAACAAAACCAACAAAAGCCAGTATATCCGACAACACCACCACAACCAGGAGAACTGACACCGAAAGTAGCTAATTCCATATGTGCCAGGTTATACACCTAAGACACTCAGATGGAACTCCATTAGTACCGGTGAGATCCAGAACATCCAGAAAATGGATACAAAGGTACCACCAGTACCAGAAAACACGCAGGTAAGGATACAGCAATTAAGTATGAAGCAGATCCACAAAAAGTTGTAGTGAAAGTATTCAATACAACAACAGGAACAGAGGTAGAATTACCAGCTGAGAAAGTAAGTATTGAAAACGGAACACCAAATACAGCAATTCCGACAAAATCTTTAGAAGATAAGATTAAAGATTTAGAAAAACGCGGATATACTGTAGACAATAAAGACTTGTTGAAAGGTAAAAACTTCGATACAAACAAAGATGTAGAAGGTCAAGACCCATCACAAGTGTATAAGTTATTAGTAAGAGAACGTACTACAACAGATACAGAAACAAAACCAGTAACACGTACAATTAAATACGTTAAAATAGACGATTCAACTGGAGAAGAAGTAGAAGTTGAAAATGCACAACCAACTAATCACAACAACAGTGAACTTCACACGTAACCAAACAATGAACCTAGTAACAGGATTAACAACATAAATGGAAAATGGAGTGAAAAACAAACACTAGGAGAAGTTAAAACTCCAGTATTAGAAGGATATGTAGCAAACAAAGCTACAGTAGAAGCAGCTGAAGTAACAGGTGAAAGCCAGGATATAGAAGAAAAAGTTGTATATAGAAAAATAGGGTCCATGGGTACCAAAAGATTGCCAGAAGGTGTAACACCACCGACAGGAACAGATATGACACCAAAACCATATCCAAAACAATCCAAAACGACCCAACAAAACCAACAAACCCAGTATGTCCGACAACACCACCACAACCAGGAGAACCGACACCGAAAGTGCCAGTAATTCCATATGTGCCAGGTTATACACCTAAGACACCAGATGGAACTCCATTAGTACCGGTAGATCCAGAACATCCAGAAAATGGATACAAGGTACCACCAGTACCAGAAACACCAGGTAAGGATACACCAATTAAGTATGAAGCAGATCCACAAAAGTTGTGGTGAAAGTATCTCAATACAACAACAGGAACAGAGGTAGAATTACCAGCTGAGAAAGTAAGTATTGAAAACGGAACACCAAATACAGCAATTCCGACAAAATCTTTAGAAGATAAGATTAAAGATTTAGAAAAACGCGGATATACTGTAGACAATAAAGACTTGTTGAAAGGTAAAAACTTCGATACAAACAAAGATGTAGAGGTCAAGACCCATCACAAGTGTATAAGTTATTAGTAAAGAGAGACGTACTACAACAGATGAGCACAGAAACAAAACCAGTAACACGTACAATTAAATACGTTAAAATAGACGATTCAACTGGGAGAAGGAAGTAGAAGTTGAAATGCACAACCAACTACATACAACAACAGTGAACTTCACACGTAACCAAACAATGAACCTAGTAACAGGATTAACAACAAATGGAAAATGGAGTGAAAAACAAAACACTAGGAGAGGTTAAAAACTCCAGTATTGAGAAGGATATGTAGCAAACAAAGCTACAGTAGAAAGCAGCTGAAGTAACAGGTGAAAGCCAGGATATAGAAGAAAAAGTTGTATATAGAAAAATAGGGTCATAGGGATACCAGATTGCAGAAGGTGTAACACCACTGACAGGAACAGATATGACACCAAAACCATATCCAAACAATCCAAACGACCTAACAAAACCAACAAACCGGTATATCCGACAACACCACCACAACCAGGAGAACTGACACCGAAAAGTGCCAGTAATCCATATGTGCCAGGTTATACACCTAAGACACGCAGATGGAACCCATTAGTACCAGTGAGATCCAGAACATCCAGAAAATGGATAGCAAGGTACACCAGTCACCAGAAACACCAGGTAAGGATACACCAATTAAGTATGAAGCAGATCCACAAAAAGTTGTAGTGAAAGTATTCAATACAACAACAGGAACAGAGGTAGGAATTACCAGCTGAGAAAGTAAGTATGTGAAAACAGGAACACCAAATACAGCAATTCCTGACAAAATCTTTAGAAGATAAGATTAAAGATTTGAAAAACGGATATACTGTAGACAATAAAGACTTGTTGAAAGGTAAAACTTGATACAAAACAAGATGTAGAAGGTCAAGACCCATCACAAGTGTATAGTTATGTAGTAAGAGAACGTACTACAACAGATACAGAAACAAAAACCAGTAACACGTACAATTAAATACGTTAAAATAGACGATTCAACTGGAGAAGAAGTAGAAGTTGAAAATGCGCAAACCAACTAATACAACAACAGTGAACTTCACACGTAACCAAACAATGAACCTAGTAACAGGATTAACAACAAATGGAAAATGGAGTGAAAAACAAACACTAGGAGAAGTTAAAACTCCAGTATTAGAAGGCTGACATGAAGCAAACAAAGCTACAGTGAGAAGCAGCTAAGTAACAGGTGAAAGCCAGGATATAGAAGAAAAAGTTGTATATAGAAAAATAGGGTCGCGGGTACCAAGATTACCAGAAGGTGTAACACCACCGACAGGAACAGATATGACACCAAAACCATATCCAAAACAATCCAAACGACCCAACAAAATCAACAAACCCTAGTATATCCGACAACACCACCACAACCAGGAGAACACACCGAAAAGTGCAGTAATTCCATATGTGCTCGGTTATACACCTAAGACAGCGAGATGGAACTCCATTAGTACCTGGTAGATCCAGAACATCCAGAAAATGGATACAAGGGTACCTGCAGTACTCAGAAACACCAGGTAAGGATACACCAATTAAGAAGTGAAGCGAGATCACAAAAGAGTTGTAGTGAAAGTATTCAATACAACAACAGGAACAGAGGTGAGAATTACCAGCTGAGAAAGTAAGTATTGAAAAACGGAACACAAATACAGCAATTCCGACAAAAATCTTTAGAAGATAAGATTAAAGATTTAGAAAACGCGGATATACTGTGACCATGAAAGACTTGTTGAAAGGGTAAAAACTTCGATACAAACAAAGATGTAGAAGGTCAGAGACCCATCACAAGTGTATAAGTTATTAGTAAGAGAACGTACCACAACAGATACAGAAACAAAACCAGTAACACGTGACAATTAAATACGTTAAAATAGACGATTCAACTGGAAGAAGTAGAAGTTGAAAATGCACAACCAACTAATACAACAACAGTGAACTTCACACGTAACCAAACAATGAACCTAGTAACAGGATTAACAACAAATGGAAAATGGGTGAAAACAAACACTGGGAGAAGTTAAAACTCTAGTATTAGAAGGATATGTAGCAAACAAAGCTACAGTAGAAGCTACTAGGTAACGAAGTGACCAGGATATAGAAGAAAAAGTTACATGAAAAATAGGGTCATGGTACCAAGATTTGCTAGAAGGTGTAACACCACCGACAGAACAGATATGACACCAAAACCATATCCAAAACAATCCAAACGACCCAACAAAACCAACAAACCCAGTATATCCGACAACACCACCACAACTAGGAGAACCGACACCGAAAGTGCCAGTAATTCCATATGTGCCAGGTTATACACCTAAGACAGCAGATGGAACTCCATTAGTACCGGTAGATCCAGAACATCCAGAAAATGGATGCAAGGTACCACCAGTACAGAAACACCAGGTAAGATACACCAATTAGAGTATGAAGCAGATCCACAAAAAGTTGTAGTGAAAGTATTCAATACAACAACAGGAACAGAGGTAGAATTACCAGCTGAGAAAGTAAGTATTGAAAACGGAACACCAAATACAGCAATTCCGAACAAAAATCTTTAGAAGATAAGATTAAAGATTTAGAAAAACGCGGATATACTGTGGACAATAAAGACTTGTTGAAAGGTAAAAACTTCGATACAAACAAAAGATGAAGGTCAAGACCCATCACAAGTGTATAAGTTATTAGTAAGAGAACGTACTACAACAGATACAGAAACAAAACCAGTAACACGTACAATTAAATACGTTAAAAATGAGACGATTCAACTGGAGAAGAGTAGAAGGTTGAAATGCACAACCAACTAATACAACAACAGTGAACTACACGTAACCAAACAATGAACCTAGTAACAGGATTAACAACAAATGGAAAATGGTGAAAAACAAACACTAGGAGAAGTTAAAAACTCCAGTATTAGAAGGATATGTAGCAAACAAAGCTACAGTAGAAGCAGCTAGAAGTAACAGGTGAAAGCCAGGATATAGAAGAAAAAGTTGTATATAGAAAAATAGGGTCATGGGTACCAAGATTGCAGAAGGTGTAACACCACCGACAGGAAACAGATATGACACAAAACCATATCCAAACAATCCAAACGACCCAACAAAACCAACAAACCCAGTATATCCGACAACACCACCACAAAACCAGGAGACCGACACCGAGGTGCACGTAATTCCATATGTGCCGGGTTATACACCTAAGACACCAGATGGAACTCCATTAGTACCGGTAGATCCAGAACATCCAGAAAATGGATACAAAATGTACACCAGTACCAGAAACACCAGGTAAGGATGACACCAATTAAGCATGAGCAGATCCACAAAAGTTGTAGTGAAAGTATTCAATACAACAGGAACAGAGGTAGAGTACCAGCTGAGAGTAAGTATTGAAAACGGAACACAAATACAGCAATTCCGACAAAAATCTGTAGAGATAAGATTAAAAGATTTAGAAAAACGTGATATACTGTGAACAATGAAAGACTTGTTGAAGGTAAAAACTTCGATACAAACAAAGAGATGTAGAAGGTCAAGACCCATCACAAGTGTATAAGTTATTAGTAGAGAACGTACTACAACAGATACAGAAACAAAACCAGTAACACGTACAATTAAATACGTTAAAATAGACGATTCAACTGGAGGAAGAAGTAGAAGTTGAAAATGCACAACCAACTAATACAACAACAGTGAACTTCACACGTAACCAAACAATGAACCTAGTAACAGGATTAACAACAAATGGAAAATGGAGTGAAAAAACAAACACTAGGAGAGTTAAAAGCTCCAGTATTAGAAGGATATGTAGCAAACGAGCTACAGTAGAAAGCAGACTGAAGTAACGGGTGAAAGCCAGGATATAGAAGAAAAAGTTGTATATAGAAAATAGGGTCATGGGTGCCAAGATTGCAGAAAGGTGTAACACCACCGACAGAGAACAGATATGACACCAAAAACCATATCCAAACAATCCAAACGACCCAACAAAACCAACAAAGCAGTATATCCGACAACACCACCACAACCAGGAGAACCGACACCGAAAGTGCCAGTAATTCCATATGTCGGAGTTATACACCTAAGACACCAGATGGAACTCCATTAGTACCGGTGGATCCAGAACATCCAGAAAATGGATGCAAGGTACCGCAGTACCAGAAACACCAGGTGAGATACACCAATTAAGTATGAAGCAGATCCACAAAAGTTGTAGTGAGAAGTATTCAATACAACAACAGGAACAGAGGTAGAATTACCAGCTGAAAGTGAAAGTATTGAAAACGGAACACCAAATGCAGCAATTCCGACAAAATCTTTAGAAGATAAGATTAAAGATTTAGAAAAACGCGGATATACTGTGAGACAATAAAGACTTGTTGAAAGGTAAAACTTCCGATACAAACAAAAAGATGTAGAAGGTCAAGACCCATCCACAAGTGTATAAGTTATTAGTAAGAGAACGTACTACAACAGATACAGAAACAAAACCAGTAACACGTACAATTAAATACGTTAAAATAGACGATTCAACTGGAGAAAGTAGAAGTTGAAAATGCACAACCAACTAATACAACAACAGTGAACTTCACACGGCAAACAATGAACCTAGTAACAGGATTAACAACAAATGGAAAATGGAGTGAAAAAACAAACACTAGGAAGTTAAAACTCCAGTATTAGAGAGGATATGTGCAAACAAAGCTACAGTAGAAGCAGCTAGAAGTAACAGGTGAAAGCCAGGATATAGAAAGAAAAAAAGTTGCTATATAGAAAAATAGGGTCATGGGTACCAAGATTGCAGAAGGTGTAACACCACCGACAGGAACAGATATGACACCAAAACCATATCAAACAATCCAAACGACCCAACAAAACCAACAAACCCAGTATATCCGACAACACCACCACAACCAGGAGAACCGACACCGAAAGTGCCAGTAATTCCATATGTGCCAGGTTATACACCTAAGACACCAGATGGAACTCCATTAGTACCCGGTAGATCCAGAACATCCAGAAAATGGATACAAAAGGTACCACCAGTACCAGAAACACCAGGTAAGGATACACCAATTAAGTATGAAGCAGATCCACAAAAAGTTGTGGTGAAAGTATTCAATACAACAACAGGAACAGAGGTAGAATTACCAGCTGAGAAAGTAAGTATTGAAAACAGAACTACCAAATACAGCAATTTCCGACCAAAATCTTTAGAAGATAAGATTTAAAAGATTTAGAAAAACGCGGATATACTATGAGACAATAAAGACTTGTTGAAAGGTAAAAACTTCGATACAAACAAAAGATGAGAAGGTCAAGACCCATCACAAGTAATATAAGTTATTGGTAAGAGAACGTACTGCAACAGATGCAGAAACAAAACCAGTAACACGTACAATTAAATACGTTAAAATAGACTGATTCAACTGGAGAAGAAGTAGAAGTTGAAAATGCACAACTCAACTAATACAACAGCAGTGAACTGCATGAACCAAACAGTGAACCTAGTAACAGGATTAACAAACTAAATGGAAAAATGGGTGAAAAACAAACA
>BNJS01001789.1_pt1 | contig 60213 bp, 63 predicted proteins | sample 8540461 | NCBI WGS metagenome assembly BNJS01 (sample SAMD00202454, study PRJDB9452) | human saliva metagenome | isolation source: human saliva | place: Japan
CGAAGTTACGTATTGCTAAAAATTACTTCAATAACTAAAACTAATAAGTATTTGTATATTGATAAAAGAATTAATATAAAATAAGTAAAGAGAGTTGAAAGTAATATTTTACAAAATAGAAAAATCAGTATTTATAATAAAGATTATTAAAATGAAGATATTAGTTTCTGTAGTTTATCATTCTATTAGGTATGATTACCTGGTAACTTATTGCTGGAAAAGAATTACCAAAAGGTGCAAAAGTATAGACCTTATGAGTAATTGAAAAGAGTAAAAAGAAAGATGATGGGTATAGTGAGAAAGGAGAGAACTTTTGAAAACTTATACGGATTTCTAGGAAGAGCACAGAGCAAAAGAATGCGAAGGAGACCGAAAAACACCGTGAAGGGATTTATACTATAAATGATAAAAACTCAAAATAGCGGATACTATATAAAAATTTAGGAGTATCTTGCGAATGAAGATGATGTAAAACATCGCAAAGAATTCAGGAAAACCAGCAGGTGGAGATATAAAAATACACGGATTGCGTAATAAAACAGGTGTTATAGGTAAGTTCTCATCGTTTTTGATTGGACATTAAGTTGTATTGCCTCTAACTTTCTTTGACAGAAAATGGAGGAAATATATAATGCTACTCCAGTAGGCAACTAAAATAGAAATAAAACCTTTACTAAAAGTATTTCATATATATATATAGAAAACTAATAGGTTTTAATATGATATGAGCTTATATAAGCTCATATTACCACAATAGAAAATGGAAAGTATATATAGAGATAGTAATAGTATGAGTAGTAAAAATTATCAAATACATATGTATTGGTTTTTACATTCTCAAATTTGTTTTGTGGTAAATACTTCATCAGTGTTTTGTCTCAGAAAATTAAAAATCAATATAAAATACAAATTAAGTTTTGACTACATCAATAATTTTTATATTGATACTATTAGTATTTTGTTTCTTTAAAATTTTGCTGTGTAAATACTAATAGGTTTTTATATCGTCTTATATTTTCTAAAATACTATAATAGGTTTAGTGTCATTTTTGAATAAATAGAGTAGGAGTAGCAGTGTGTTTTGTTTCAATATTTTATATAATATGAGTGATGGAGTAATTATATACTTCTTGCACATTTATAAAATTTTCAAATTGTCCTGCGATGAGGTTCTGCTACTGTAATTCTTTTGTTTACCAAATACAATGTTGATCTCTACAATTTCTATCAAGAGAAACAATAAAGATCTCATGTACTCTCATAAATTTTCTTTGGTAGCTCTTCATTCCAGTTTCTTCAAACCTCAATAGGGTAACAATAGGAGAGGACTGAGAGGTAAGAAATATTTTTGCATAGTCTTTCATACTCTCCAATATATATAATATCATCGTTTAAGAATATCTCCATCTGTTTATATTCCGATTTAACAAAAATATAATCTGGCATCTCTACTTCTTTATGTTTTCGTAGGTAAAAGAAGTTGTTTAGCTTTTCTCAGTTGCTTCCAGAACCCTATATAATTCAAGGTGTACTAGCAGGTGCCAGCTGCACTTTACTTTATAGCCTTCTCAACGCATACTGGTCAAAAGCCGTAGTAAAAATAATTTTAGTTTGTATTGGTATTTTTGGAAAGCTCTAAACCATCAATTTCTGCATCTGTATATCCATAAAAATAATATCGATTTGTCGTGTAAGAATTGTAAAACTCTCATTCCATTAGAAAATTTTCCTTCCAGTTGTGCGTATGCGTTCCAATACATAGCTTTTCTAGTAGTTGTAACGCCATAGGTTCATCATCTATGATAATACAAGTAATAGGCATAATGTTTTTATTAGTTTTATAATGAAATAGTTAAGGTTGATATATAAAGATTATCTGTTCGATAATATAGCTATGTCGTTCTGGGTATAGTAATAAAAGTCTAAGATTGTGTCATACCAATACCTGAACTGTATAGAGCTTTTTGTGAGGGAATAATAGTATTTTCGCTTATTGAAAATGACGTTATTTCCCTTCTACTTTCAAAGAGAAAAGTTATATTTGAACTTTGGGAGGTAGAAACCCGTGTTTGAAAGCATTTTCATTAAACTGATAAATAGTAATGGGCAATATTTAGCTGTGGTATATTTTCGGGAATGAGATTTGCAAGGTTGTTTTATCGGTTAAACGAAGTTTCATCAATTCTATATACTGATTGATAAAGTTCAACTCTTCACTAAGAGGAATAAGTCTTTCATTACTATTCTGCATAAAAATGTCTCATCAACTTACTTAGAGTATGTATGCTGAGCTTTTTTGGGTCAAAAATCAATGAGCAATAAATATTATTCAGCGCATTAGAAATGTCGGTTGAAGCTGATATTTTCAGTTGAGCTAGGTCGGCTTAAAGTTTATTAGCTTGAGCTTCTTTTTGGAGCTATTTCGAGATGTATGTTTCTTTTGAGCATATCAGTATAGCCAATGCATAATAGGAAGTAGATTCGAAAGAAAATCAAAAATAAATAAACGCACGGAAAGGCGGTAGTTGATGCTGTGTATATCGAAGATAGAGAATAGTTCGTATTTCAAAAGATATACAAAGTATTAAGAACTACCGTAACAAAAATATAAATTAAATGCTTCTCCTTGAACCATCAATTTGTCGATAGAATAATATTAGTTGGTATAAAAAGAAATATTAAGAAAGGTAAAGGACACTAACGAACGGTAAAAACGCCTCCTCAAAGCGATGATTACCTTCGGAGATAAAAATAAGGGCAGGGAGAATGCAAACCACACGCCCAAGAGGCTATGTTGTGTTAAAAGTTTCATTTATTTTAAATAAGAGATAAAAATGTGTGGCTCGTATATTCGTATCTAAGGGCACTAATAGGTTCTTAACTCGGCTGCTTTGCGGGCTGGATACCAACCAAAGAATACCCTGTAATGGTACATACTAAGAAGGATATTACAATAGAATACAAGGTGATACTCACTGGCCAGCCTATAAACAACGATACGCCTACGGTGGCTAATAAGCCAATAATTACGCCTAATACCCTCCGGTGATGCTAATAAGCACCGACTCGATAAGGAACTGCACCAAAATATCCTTGCCCTTTAGCCCCAATAGCCATACGCAAGCTCATTTCCTTAGTGCGCTCTTTTTACCGATACGTACATAATATTCATAATGCCTATACCACCTACGATAAGCGAAATGCTCGCAATAGCTACCAATAAAATAGTGAGCATCTCGCTGGTAGAGCTAAATGTACTGATGAGTTCTTGTTGCGAAAACACATTGAAATCATTCTCTTGCGCAGCCGAAAGATTATGCGTGCGCTCAAAATCTTCTTTACTTGGTTTACTGCATTTTCCGACTGACTTTCATCTATTACCGAAGCCACAATGCTCTGCAAGAACGTTTTGCGCCAAAAATACGCTTTTTGTACCGTAGTATAAGGGGCGATAATCACATCGTCTTTGATCCTGACCAAAGTTACTTCGCTCTTCTTGGTAAGGATACCAATCACTTTTAAACGGGATATTCTTAAAGACGTATAGTTTGCCCGATAGGGTTTTCGCTCATTAGATTGAAAGAGGTTCTTAGCTACTGTTTGCCCTATAACAGCTACTTTTGGCAAAATTAGTAATCTCATCTTCACCAAACATACTCCCCTCAGCCACACTCCATTCGCGTATGGGCAAGAGTATTCGGTATTCACGCCATAGATGAGAGGTAGGCCAGTTGTTGCCCCTGCTATACTCTGTCCGTTGCCACTACTACCGGCGACACGTACTTTCAGTAGAGTACCTTCTTTTTAAGGGCTTCGTAATCTGTCATTTTTGAGTGATTGCATATCAGCTCATGCTCATACGCACCCGCCCATCATACCCGCCCCTGGGCGGATATTGATACATTGGTACCCATTTTAGAGATATTCTCCTTAATGCTCTTTTTAGAGCCCTCGCCAATGGCAAGCATTGTTATCACTGAGCCCACCCCAATAATGATGCTCAGCATCGTAAGCATAGCCCTTGTTTTTGTTGAGCAAAAGGGCACGCCACGCTATTTTAAAAAGATTTTTGTATATTCATTTTTATTTATAATTTAAAGTGATTTCTCTTATAACAACAGTTTATATATACGCCTTTTACTATTTTATACATTTATCAAAGTTCTTAAATCACTCAAATTGCTATATACAAATTCCTGCTTTTAATAAAAGAATCCGCTGTTCTCTTCATATAGCTGTAATTAGGTATGGTGATGGGGCGCAACATTTGTCTTATAGTGAGTCTCTTCTTCAAGTCTCAACTTGCAATGAGTCCATTTATCCTCCCATCTTTGGTTATCTTTACAATCAAAGTAATTTCCTGTAGAAGTATAAAAATCTCCTACATAATTAAATATTAACCTTACTATAATTCCCTTTTTCATTTTTAATTTCAGCACAAATTTCCCTTATATAAAACGTTTCAATACACAATTCTACTTCTAAGTACTCACTTTCTGAAAGAGTGTGTTATACTTTTAGCAAATTATTAGGGTCTTTTCTCAAAATCAATAGTTTTTGTGTTTATATCATTTTTGAAACATAATTATTTCTCTTTATTTTTCTCTACAATACAAAATCTACTCCATTACCTTCTATATAAAGGTTTACAATAGTGACGTTCTTATTTTGCAATTTGAGTTCAAAAGCCTTTATCTTATCCCCGATAATTTCATCAACCGAGAAAAACACCTTCATTAACTAATTGACATTGTTTATCCAACAGAGTAAGTTCTTCAGGAATGTTATACGTATTGGTAATCTCCCCTACAAAATGTTGATATTGATCGCTTTAGCCTGATATGTTCTATGCCAATGGTAGGTGATTTTCCCAAAAAGAGTATTATGGTTATCGGTATCAAGGTTCATTAAATAATTATTATTCACTATCTCTTATTTTCCATCATAGTTTTACTACCATAATGCTTTCGAAAAGCCATTGGTTAAAGTATTCTTCCTGTCCTGAAACGCAGTGTTGCTCGAAAAAAATCGTTCTCGGGATCAAAAGAATATGTTTCGGCACTATCAGTAATCAGTTTCCTTTTTCCTAAAACCAACCTTTACCGCTCGAGTGTTTGAAATGCCGAATCATATAATAATGACGCCTTGCTATATCTAGTTTTATCGCTGTTCCAAAACGTACATGAAGGATATAGAATAGCGACTCATTCCTCATCTGAAACCATTTCAGTAATGATGATTCGGCGTCGTGATAAGTGCATTACAAAACACTTTACTTTCCGTACGTATAGGTGAACGTTTCATCTTTAGAAAACATATGTAATAACACTGTAGATTTCTATCTTCTTTATAAAAAGTAATAGTAGTCTATCACTTGCTGGTCTGTTGTCAAAGGCTAATGAAATACTGAGAAAATCTCTTTGGTGAGCTTGCATAGGAATGATTGTAATAAGATGAATTAGTTTATTTAGGTAATTCATTAGCAGAGAAGTTCTTTTATTTGAGTAGTAGGACATTCTCCTTCTAAAAATAGCACCTCTGTACAAATCTATAAAATCAATAGAACGACCATACATTTCTATTTTGTAGGGTGAAATTTATCTCTATCTAAAAGCGTTATTGTCTATTTTCATAAGATCAAAAACCTTTCCTTTCTGATACTATCCGCAATCACTCTTCCTGCTACTGAAAATGTATTTTCATTAGTATTAAAAAGCTTTTCTACTTGAAATGTTTTATTCATAACATCAGTATTGTCCAAAAGAAAAAGAATATCCCTGTTTTGTATTCTATAGCTTTATGAAGCATTGCTAATACTTTCTGTCCGACAGGTAGTTTGCTTATGGTATTAGCTTCTGTAACTTCACTAGGCTTTTGCAGGCTTCTACACCCTATAATATCCTCCCATTCATAGTCATCAATAAGTTTATCTAATTCGTAATTAAGTTCGTGAAATAGGCGCGAGTTCCAAAGCTGTTGAAACTCTTCTTGTGTTAAGTTCCAGTCTGTAAGCCTTCTTCTGAATTCACATCGTTGATAAACTTTTTCCATTGCCTCACACTTGTGAATGTTGATATTGTTTTAGAACTATGACTCATTGTTATCTATTTTTAGAGCAAAAGATACTCTATTTTTACTCTTCCTCTGTAGCCCAATCATAAAAACCACTTTCTATAATTTGGGCTTCATACTGCTTTGAATAGCCTGTTCATCGTACTTTTTCTCTTTGGATGAAACTTTTCCTTTTTCAAAATAGATATCCATTGGGTTCAGTCCATAAAGCTGAGCGATGAGTGTTGCTAAGTTCATATCAGAATAATGCTTTGTAAAAGCACATAAGTCATTAGCCTAAAAATCTGTTTCCTCTATCTTTAGAAAGCCTTTTTGGATAAACTGAATGATTTGTCATACCGAACTTTTATCAGGAGCTACTATCTCATTCAGCCAGTCAGTATACCACATTTCAAAGGTGAGTTTTTCTCCTTTTTCGTTAAAGCTCAGGCGATAGTCCGCCATAATCCTGACGACTATCGAGCCATATATAGCCTTTTTCCCTACCATTTCACCACCAAAAGATAGGAGGCTCCGTGCCCTATATGGCTATTTGCAAGCAACCACTGATGCGCTTTGTATCCATATAGGCTTCCACCTGCTCTGGCGTGGGGCGCTCACCACCGTCCCAATCAATACTATTCAGCCATTCCTCTTCATTCCAAGCTTCAGTGTAAGGGAAAAGGCGTAGAGAGGTCTATGAGTCCGATCTTTCCACATCAAATCTTCCGTTGCTTCTTTAAGGGAACGCAGTCCGTAATCGGGACCCACACAGCCATTGGCGATTTGGGTGATGAAAAGTGCGATAATCCGCAGGGAAGAGTGATACGATTTTTCTTTCTCTATTTTTGGCTACTTTTTGCTTCTTCCAATACGGGATTCATATATATACCGCCAAATGGTTTTTAGCTGTGGAACTTCTAAGATGATTTGTATTTTCTTTTTGGTTCTTCTATATTCATATATGTTGATTGTGCGGGCACTTGTTCGCCTTTTCGGCTAGGTAGTGTTTTATCATTAATCACTAATCATTTCATCACTGTTTTGTAAAGCTGTTCTTTAGCATTCAGCCTATCGGTTACTTCCTTATCGCTGATGATATACCCGTCTTTCAGTACAACGGTGCGTTTGGCTGGATTAGGGCAATATCGTCTTCGTGGGTTAGCGAAGCCTATGGTGCTACCTTGGTCGTTGAGGCGTTGAAAAGCTCCATTACCTCGTACGAGGTTTTTAGTATCGAAAGGTTACCGGTAGCCCTCATCGGCGAGAGGATAACGGGGTTGACCGACTAAGCGAACGCGCAATGGCTACCCGTTGCTGTTGTCCTCCCCGATGACTCACTGGGCAAGTGGTTGAGTCGGCTTTTCTAACCCTACACTGATGAGGGCTTCTACTAGCGCGCCTGCGGCGTTCTTTGGCTGACACTTTGGGGGTGTACATCAGCGGGAGTTCTACATTCTCAATAGCTGAAGCACGAGCCAATAGGTTGTACGACCGAAAGATAAAACCTATCTTTGGTATTGCATATGCGCCAATCATTCTTTCATCATCTTTCACCGAGATACCGTCCAGAAATGTAATCGCCAGACGAGGGACGGTCTGGCAACCTAATATGTTGCAGCAAAGTCGATTTGCCCGACCCACTAGGCGCCCCATAATGGTTACGAATTCGCCTTCTCGATGGTCAGGTCGATGCCTTTCAGGCGTCGTACCGTCTCGTTGCCCATCATGGAAGTTGCGCTCATATCGCGTACAGTCTATAATGGCTTTTTCATCTATTTGGCTTTTGAGTTGTTTCTACTAGGGCGTTTTGGCATAAACGGACTGCTGCTATCACTGTTCTTACTGCTCGCCTCCTGCCACTCGCGGTTGCGTTGCCTGCAAGCTGGTGGCTACTTTCTCGCCAACGTTGAGTCCGCTTACTGCTTGCACGTTGATACCGTCGTTGCACTCTATGGTTACGGCTTTTCTGAGAGAGACTGCCGTCGCGTTCACTACCCACACGTGTTCTTTGTCTGCTTGCCGTGCTGTACTTAGGAGCTTCAGCGGTAATACCTTTTTGGGCGTAATATTGCATTAGCACATCGGTATCAGGGAGTGAAAGTTGATAGCTTTGGCGGGCACGATAGTTACGCCTTTCAGCTCGATGGTATAAATAGCAATGGTCGCGGTAAGTCCTGGTTTTAGCTTTTCATCAGGGTTTTCAGCCTCTACTATCACCGTATAAGTTACCACGTTTGATGAGGTGGTAGGCGATAGGCGCACTTGAGTAACGCGTCTCACAAACTCTTCTTGAGGGTAGGCATCTACGGTAAAAGCTCACGCGTTGTCCACTTCACTTGTCCCTATATCGGCTTCATCTACATTTCACCTCCACCTGCATACGCTTGATGTCTCTTAGCTATTTTGAAAGAGTGTAGGCGCACCTATTGAGGCAGCCACTGTTTGCCCTTCTTCAACTTCTTTGCTGAGGATAATCCCGTCGATAGGTGAATAGATATTGGCACAGCTTCAGTTCGTTTTCGCCTGATTGAGGGTCGTAAGGCGTTGTGCTACATTGGTTGGCATTGTTAAAGCTGATACAACCTGCTCGTAATCCCGACTGACCAATCACTTGGGCATCGTACATTTTGTTGACGCTCGTAATTCTGGCGGTAATAATTCAGTTCGTTAACTGCCGAATTGTAGTTGGCAGTAGCGTTGATAACGTTTTCTTGTAGATTGGTTTGTCGAGTTCCTGCTAGAGCTGTCCTTTTCTTACTTGGCTGTTGTAATCTACATAGATTTTGCTCACCAAACCCTGATACTTGGGTACCTACTTCTACCTCGTCTACTGGTTGTACCTACCCGTAGCGTTACTTCAGTAGAAACGTCACCTTGGGTTACCTCTATCGGTTTGGAGCACAATAGCACTGGTTTTTCCTTTCATAAACAGTGATATGCTGCAAAAAGCTCACTACAGCTAATAGGGCTATAATAATGATGATTTTCTTTTTCATTGTGTAAGTTCTAAAATTAATATATAAAGGGGATGTCTACTTCTATGGAAATGTTATTTCTTTCCTTGATAGAAAGTTGAGCAACTGACACATATAGTGCCGACATATATTTGTTTCTGCAGATGATACGTTTGTTCAGCAGTTAGGTAAGCATTTCTCACTTACTGAAAAACGTTCTGTATTGGGTAAGTCCGCCGAAACTCTGTGTTTTTCACTGCCATCGTATGCTCAATTTGGCATTGTCGTCGAGCTGTACGCGGGCCGCTGATTGAGCTTGGTGCGTGGTGGCATTCTGCCGACGGTTTCTATCTTAGCATAGAGCTCTTTTTCAGCTTGTTGCTCTTCCAAATACGGACTGCTGCTGAGTGAGTTTCGCTAACTTGCATTGTTCTTGTTCTTGTTTTGCGAAAAAGATAGGGATATTGAGCGATGCCCTATCGTCTGACCAAAATTACTATCTAACTGAGTAGCATAACCCAAACTCATTGAGGTTGGAATACCTGTATTGACTCCTGCTTGCAAAGCTAAAGAGAGGCAACGCTCCTGCTTTGGCTATCTTGATGTCCTTTTCGGCTATCTTTTGTTGCGATTGATAGATTTTTCAGTTTAGGAAGCGCTCGTTTTCAGCTTCTGAAAATACCCTCGTCTTTATTAGGATAATCGCTATATAATCATCTTCTTGACAGGTTGAGTGCTATATGCAAAATCGTTATTGAAGCTCTAAAGCTGTTTGAGGGTAAAGCACGCGGTTGGCGTATTGGTTTTCAGCCCGAATGATAGCGTACTCGATTATTGGCGTATGACGGTTCTATCTCTGCCAAACTGAGCTTAGTTATCGCACCATTGGCAAACTTTAGTTTGTGCTTGGTTTCAACTCTTCAGCAGAAAGCGCTAGCTGCGTTACTCGCCCATACCCATCCCTTCATAGCTGTAGAGGGCTTGCTGATAGGCTTGAGCACGCTCAGGGTGATGTTGTTCCTCGCCTCTGCACATAGGGTTCGTTTCTGCTCTAAGAGCAGCTGGTCTGCGGTCTGTTTGCAAATTGAGCTTATTGCCTTGATAGAGCGAACAGAAGCCGATACGCCAAAGTTGTTGAAAAAGGTACGGCGCGAGACTCGTTCGTTAGAAATTTGGTTAATCGCTGAACCGTTATTGAGGGTTTGCGGATGCCGAACCACTGACGGTGGGCAAGCGGTTTGTCTTTTGCCTGCTATGGGTTAATTTCAGCTGTTTGCTGATTTAGTTCCGTACACTAATGTTGTGTGTGTACACGTAGTTAATGCAATCTGTCAGCGACCATTTCGATTGAGCTATTGCTTGATAGATAAAAAAGGCAATATAAATAAAAAATATCTCATAATATTCTGATTAATACCAGACAAAGATACATTTATTTTCTATTTATAAACAAATGGAAATCGACGAGAAATGTATTTTATTCGATAAAATATTATATTTTATAGATGAAAAACTAGAAAAATAATTTATTTTTACCTAAATAATATGAGACATATATTAATGAATAAAATCAATATAAATTAGATTTTTATCCAAAAAGATGTTCAATAACCTCTTCTATTTTTGCATATTTTACAATATTCATTCCTTGTTTTCAGAAGAAATTTTATTGTATTTTGAGATGAAAATAGTGTCAAATCCTAATTTTTCAGCTTCTGAAATACGTTGTTCAACTCTTTGTACAGGGCGTATTTCTCCTCCTAAGCCTATTTCTCCTGCAAAAGCAAATATTTTCAGAATGGCAATATCTTCATTAGAAGAAAAGTATTGCCATAGCTACCCTAAGTCAGTTGAAGGGTCATCAATAGAAATTCCCCCTGTGATATTCAAAAACGTCTTTACTTCCTAATCTAAATCCAGCTCTCTAAAAACTGCTAATAGCATATTGAGTCGTTTTTACATTGAAACCAGTGGTGCTTCGTTGAGGTGTTCCGTAAACTGCTGTGCTTACAAGTGCTTGTATTTCAATCATTAAGGGTCTCATTCCTTCCAAAATAGCTACAATGGCTGTTCCATTAATAGTTTCTTCATTTTTGAGAGTAATAATTCTGAAGGATTATTTACTTCTCTAAGTCCACTAATGAGCATTTCGTAAATTCCTAATTCGGAAGTAGAACCAAAAACGATTTTTAAAGCTCGTGAGAATACGGAAAATATGGTTTCTATCTCCTTCCAAATTGTAAAACAGTATCTACCATATGCTCTAATATTTTTAGGTCCATAATAGTTCCGTCTTTGGTGATATGTCCTACAATAATAACCGGAGTTCAGCTTTGTTTTGCGTATTTTATTAGCTCTGCGGTACATTCTCGTATTTGGGATATACTTCCTGCAGAAGCCCCAATGTATTCGTAGAATGAAGGGTTTGTATCGAGTCAATAATTAAAATTTCAGGTTGTAAATCTTTTATTTGCTGAAAAATATTTTGAGTTTTTGTTTCTGTTAAAACATAACAATTGTTCAGAGAATGAGAAATACGTTCCCTCCTCGCATTTTTATTTGTTTTTGACTTTCTTCCCCTGAAACATAGCGAGTTTTGTAAGGAAGACGCATAGCAATTTCAGGCTAATAAAGTGTACTTTTTCCCAATACCAGGTTCTCCACCCAAAAGAATGACAGAGCCAGGCACTATGCCCCTCCTAAAAACATTATTTAGTTCTTTGTCTCCACTATCCAAACGCATTTCTCATTGCTAATTTGGTGTAGTGGGATATATTTTTTATTTTTAGTAATCTTCTTCTGTAAATGTTTGCCATTGTGGTTTTTCTGCTTTTTCAATAACTTCTTCAACTATAGTGTTCCATTCTTTACAAGTATAACATTGTCCTTAAGCCATTTACCATATTGAGTGCCACAGTTTTTGACAGAAAAAAGCGGTTTTAGTTTTTAGCCATGAATTTTTGTTTATAAAAATATGAGAAAAGAATATGCAAAAATACAATTTTTATGAATTAGAATAATTTTTGATATCACCCTTATTATTTTTAAGGGATTTATAGAATAAAAATATTGTTTTTATAAAATAAGCATTGCGTCTCCGTATGAGTAGAATTTGTATTTTCTTCAACGGCTTCTTTATAGGCTTTCATTATCAGATCGTCCACCAAATGCAGAAACCATCATTAGTAGAGTTGATTTTGAGTATGAAAGTTTGTAATTAAACAATCCGCAACACCAAATTCATAAGGAGGGAAAAATAAATTTATTTGTCCAACCTAAATAAGGATTTACTGTATTATGAGAAGAAACAGAACTTTCCATAGCACGAATAACTGTAGTTCCTACAGCACAAACTCGTTTTCTATTTTTCTTTGGCTGTATTTACAATTTGGCAAGCCTCTTCAGAAAGTAATGATTTCTTCACTATCCATTTTATGTTTAGAAAGGTCTTCAACTTCTACAGGGTTGAAAGGTTCCTAAACCAACGTGAAAGGGTCAATTCTGCAAAGCTACACCTTTTATTTCAAGTCGTTTCATTAAAATGTTTAGAGAAGTGCAAATCCTGCTGTTGAGCAGCTACCGCACCTTCGTGTTTTGCATAAATAGTTTTGGTAACGTTCTTCGTCTTCAGGCTCTGATGGTCGTGTATATTTAGGTAGAGGTGTATGCCCAGTTCTCATGTAGTTTTCTCTCAGAAACTCTTCATAAGAACCATCAAATAAAAACGAAAGGTACGACCTCTTGAAGCGGTGTTATCAATAACCTCTGCTACAAGAGTTTCTTCTTTGTCAAAATATAATTTATTTCCAATTCTGATTTTTCTAGCAGGATCCACCAATACGTCCCAAAGGCGTTGTTCTTTATTGAGTTCTCAATTACAAAATACTTCTATTTTTGCATTAGTTTTTCTTTATTTCCGTATAATCGAGCAGGAAAAACTTTAGTGTTATTTAGAACAAAAACATCACCTTCATCAAAATAATCAATAACATCTTTTGAGATAATCGTGTTCTATTTTTCCTGTCGGTGAATAACCATCGTGACCCTCATCTCGGTTTTCACTTGGATATTCAGCTAAAAGCTCATTCGGTAAAATTAAAAATTTAAAATTTGATAATTTCCTATATGAAAAGTTACACCATTTTTGGTTTTCAATCTAGCAAAGATAGATAATATAGTACCTTTGTCAAAGTGTTTTTGAATTATAAATTATAAATGTCTGGATTTAATGAGAAAAAGAAAGATTGAACTTTACGCCCAATCTTTTCCAATTATTAATATTTCAAAAATGACTATGCTTTTTAGTGAAAATATCCTAAAAATAGTAAATATGCTGCACTAATTAGTAAAACAAGAATACCTGTTTCTAAAGAAATTTTTGACATTGTAAGCCCAACCACAAAAAGGCAAAAAGCCCTCCTGATATAGCCATCATCATTAAACCTGAAATTTTCACTACTGTATTCTGGGTTTTTCTCAACAGCAATACTAAAATAAGAGGGAAAAATATTTTTGACTACCTAATCCTATATAAGAGTCAGCACCCAAGCAGTCAATTCATTTGGAACAAAAAATTAATACAATAAATGTAAAAATAGAAAGCCACGCAGAGCCTATAAGGAATTTTTAGCAGAGATTTTTGTCAAAAGAATAGCTCCAAGGAAAGCACCTAACATTTTTGGCAAAGAAATAAATAGACTTGCCATATTTAGCAGCTTCTTCATCAATACTTATTTTTATCAATAAGGTAAGTGCTTACATTTGAATTCATTGCAACGTCAATTCCTACTACAAAGAAAAATACCTAAAACCATTAAAAGCAATGAAACGATTACCTAATAACTGAATACAAGATGAAAAAGAAGTTTTCTTTTGAAATCATCAGCTTTTTACTTTCATTAATTTTGTACAGAACTTAACCAAAAAGCTGAAGAACAGAAACTACAGTTGAAAAGATAAAGAGCGAAGCGCCATTCTCCTTCTCCAGCCATTCCAAATGATTGAGCCAAAAAGGTCCAACTTTTGCAGCAATAAAAGGTCCAATCATGAGCCAATAGCTTTTGATAAACTGAGAAAACTCAACATACTTGAAGCTCTTTTCTTGTGAACAACATCTACTAAAAAGAGGTTAGCAGCCACTTGTAAAATAGTATTTCCTATTCCAATAAGTGAAAATGCTGTTAAAAATAACAGGAAGTGTATTCCGAAAATAGGAATAAAATAATGCCACAGCAGTAATGATTATCCCGTATAAAAGTACCTTTTTCTTGCCTATTTTATCCCAAGCAAAGCCCAATAGGAAACAGAAAGAAAGAAAAACCATATAAATGCTAGCAAATGGAATGAGTTGTAAAATATGAGCAGGAATAGAACTCTTCTTTTTAAGCTCATCAACACCTAGATGCCTACAAGGTCAATAAAACTCATTACAAGTAACGACATTAGCACAGGAATAATATGTGCTAGATTCATATCCATACTTAACTTATATATAATTTTTAATATGCAAATTTAATAAAAATATGAAATAAAACGTTTTCGGCTTACTTTTTATTTATGAAAAATTAAATAAATTCAATAGATTTTATAATAGCTTCAAGTTCAAAAAGAAAGTTCTTTTTGAGTGCTCTGGTGCAGAAAACAAACTCTCAAGGACAATACATCTGTTTCTTTCAGGGTTTTCAAAAATGTAATTAATAAAAGGTCCTCCTAAGATAAAGTTTTTAACTCTGCCAAAGCTCTCTACTTATAACATTTCTCTCCTATTTTTGTTTTATAAATACTTGGAGCAAAAGCTTGACTCTGTAATCATATACATACCTTCTTCTCGTCCAGGTATATATTTTTCACTAATAGAATCTCGCATATGAATAATTGCTCTGTACAATCAGTATTATTTATACAAATTTTATTTAGAAAGGCATTTCACTAAACAATAAGGTTAGAAGAGCCTCCTTTTATTTCTTGTTCAAGCCTAAAAGAAATTATTTTCTTGCTTCACTACCGAAAAGGAAGAAGGAATAGAGAGTTTAATATTTAGTTTATCCTCAATATTTTTGGTAGAGTTTAATGAGTTTTTAAACCTTGCTTGGCTTTCTTTTTAGTTCATTATCTTTGTAAGTTTGAATAATTTTTAGCGTGTTTTTGTATTAATAAAATAAGGTCATCCGTAGTTTCACCTATAGGAATGCTACTTTGAGGTTTCGCAAAGAGTGTCTCGAATATCAAATTTATTTTTGTTATCTGTGTCAATAACTAAAACATTTCGTCCGTATCGAGTTGCTCCCTAAATACCTGATGAGAAGCTGTTGCATGCTAAAAATAGGCTCTTGTTCCCCAGGAATATCCTCTACAGGTTGTGCAAAAATAATTTCTAAGAGTATCGCCGACAACTCCATTCCATAGTTCATTTTCAATTACACAGAAAGAGAATTTATCTTTCCAACAGAGTTTGCAAGAATCTGTTATTATCTGAACAATTGATACTAGAATAAAGTAAAAATATCTTCTCACATAGCTATTCAATATATGTAATGTTTTATAGCTAATATCGTTCCAAAAATGTTTTTCAGCTAAAATTAACAAAATTTTGTATTTATTTAGCTTGGATAAAAATAAGGAATAAGTATTTTCACTTATTCCTTAAAAAGTGAGTAAAAATATTACGTATTATGATTTACACAGTGAAAATATTAGGTATTTTTAGTGACTAAAAACTGAGTTTCTCATCATTATCTTTTATGGTCAATAGTAATGGTATCTCCTTCATTAATTTCAGAAAGTACTATTTTCTCTGCTAATTCATCTTCTACAAATCTTTGAATAGCTCGTTTTTAAAGGTCTGGCACCATATTGTTTATCAAAGCCTTTTTCCGCAATAAAATCTTTTGCTTTATTGATAAACGTATTATATACCCCCAATTCTTTTAGTTCTATTATATAATTTTTGTAGTTCAACTTCAATTATTTTACTACGTCTTCTTTTTCAAGAGGATTAAACATAATAATTTCATCTATTCTATTAAGAAATTCAGGAGAAAAACTTTTTCAAAGCATTTTCCACTACTGATTTTTCGTGGTTTTCTGCCTGAGATATTTTAGCAGAAGTGCTAAACCCCTACACCTGTCCAAATTCTTTCACTTGTCTTGCTCCAACATTTGAAGTCATTATGATGATAGTGTTTCTAAAATCAATTTTTCGTCCCAGACTATCCGTTAAAAAGCCATCATCAAGAACTTGCAGAAGCATATTAAATACATCTGGGTGAGCTTTTCTATTTCATCAAGAAGTATGACAGAATAAGGTTTACGCCGAACTTTTTCGGTTAGCTGTCCTCCTTCCTCGTGTCCAACATACACCCAGGGGCGCCCCAATAAGTCGAGACGTATTGAATTTTTCCATATATTCGCTCATATCAATGCGAATGATAGATTCTTCATTATCAAATAATTCCTGAGCTAATATTTTTGCTAATTGGGTTTTTCCTACCCCCAGTTTGTCCTATAAAGATAAAAGAACCTATTGGGCGATTAGGGTCTTTTAACCCTGTTCGGTTTCTGTTTTATTGATTTTACAATTTTATTAATAGCATCATCTTGCCCAATAACTTTATTTTTATAGTATTTTCTAAAAGAGAAAAGCTTACCCATTTCCGTTTGTTCTATTCTAGTAATAGGCACACCACTCATCATAGAAACAACGCTAGCAACATCATCAAGAGTTACTTCATTTCTGTTCTTACTGGTTTCTTTTTCCCAAATTTTCTTTTTCAAGAGCGAGTTGTTCATTTAGTTTTTCCTTTATCTCTTAAAAAGAAGCAGCTCTCCTCGTACTTGAAACGAGATACAGCTTCATTTTTAGCTGTTGAACTTCTTTTTATTTCAAGTTCAATAGTATCTATCAGGAACTTTTTATATGAGAAACATGTACTCGCACCTGCCTCATCCATTGCATCAAGTGCTTTATCTGGTAAAAATCTATCAGAAATATATCTCATAGTAAGTTTTACACAAGCCTCAACAGCCTCGAGTGTATTTTTACATTATGATGGTTTTCATATGTAGATTTAACATTATTTAATATTTCTAATGTCTCCTCGCAGTGAAGTAGGTTCTATGATAACTGGAAGCGTCGTTCTAATGCTCCATCTTTTTCTATGGATTGACGATATTCGTCCATAGTTGTAGCTCCAATACATTGGATTTCCCCTCTTGCTAATGCAGGTTTAAACATATTTGAAGCATCTAAAACTACCAGAAGCACCACTCAGCACTAACAATAGTATGAATTTCATCTAGTAAACAAAATCACATCTTTATTTTGTTCAAGTTCCATTCATTATAGCTTTCATTCTTTCTTCAAACTGCCCACGATATTTTGTGCCAGCGACAAGAGAACCCAAATCAAGGGTAACAACGCGTTTATCATATAATGCGCGAGATACTTTTTCTTTCTACAATACGTAAAGCGAGTCCCTCAGCAACAGCACTTTTCCTTACTCCAGGCTCACCTATCAATCAAAGGGTTGTTTTTTCCTACGACTCAGAATTTGAGAAACACGCTCAATTTCTTTTGAAACGACCAACAACGGGATCTAATTTTCCTTGCATAGCCATATCTGTTAAATCTTTGTACAAAATTATTCTAAAACAGGAGTATTAGTTTTTCTGTTTGAAGGCTGAAGATTGAAACCGACAAATAGTCAGGTTTTCTATCCTCATCATCGTCATCATTTTCATCATCTACAAATTCATTAAATGTATCCGCCAAAGGTTTAGGAGGATTATCATTTCGCTCTATCATTAGTTAAAATGAGGATATTTTTACTCTATCATAGTTAATGTTGAGTTGATTGAGTAATTTTGTAGTAGGGTCATTATCATTTCTAAGGATACATAGAAGCAAAATGAGCAGCACTCACAATAGTTTCACTGAAAGTTTTTAATTCTAAAATAGTTGGATTTTAAGGCTCTTTTCCAGCTTGTCCTGTAAGATGAATACTTTGTTCTAAATTGAAAGTATTATCAGAAGAAGAAGCCATATTGATAGATGCAGCAAGTAGTTCTACTTTTCTTTTGTACCAATGGGATATCTATCTGTAAGGCTTTTTAGTACTTCAAAGGCTGGTCCCCAGTTTCTTTCAAGATTCCTAACATTAAATGTTCTGTGCCTACGGTGCTGTGTTTGAGCCTTATAGCTTCTTGTTTCCCGCTATTTATTACATTTTTACCCTGGTGAATAATTATCGTTCATAAATATTTTGGTTCTTCTTTTTAGGTTGCTAAATTAAATATTTTTATTTAAAGACAAAAATTGTGCCATTAGATTTTTGTCAGCATTATATTTTTAACATTTTATTCTGTTTATAAGTAAGAAAAATAATGTTTTATTTTATAGAATAAATTCTTAAAAATGCTAAAATAATTTTTAATAATTAGTGGCGAAAGTACAATATTTTTATTATATATACAATATTATTTATTAACAGAATATTTTTGTAAAAATACTTTGTCAATTAATAAAGTTTGTATCTTTGCACGCAGATAAACAAAAAGGAGGACGGATTTGACTGATTGCAACCTCATCGTTTTACGATAAATGCTAAAACCAGTGAGCCTCTATATGATTAGAGGTTTTGTATCTTCTCTTCCTCATAAATTTTTAAATCTTATGGGATACTTATTTACTTCAGAATCGGTGTCAGAAGGGCACCCAGACAAAAATTGCTGACCAAATCAGTGATGCATTAATTGATAATTTTTCTTGCGTTTGACCCTAGCTCAAAAGTTGCTTGTGAAACACTTGTTACCACCGGACAAGTTATACTTGCAGGTGAAGTAAAGTCTAACACTTATCTTGATGTACAACAAATAGCACGTGATGTAATAAAGAAAATAGGCTATACTAAGAGCGATTATATGTTTGAAGCAAATTCTTGCGGTGTACTTTTCTGCAATTCACGAGCAATCACCAGATATTAACTCAAGGGAGTTGTACGACAATCACCAGAAGAACAAGGTGCGGGCGACCAGGTATGATGTTTGGTTATGCAACTCGTGAAACGGATAATTATATGCCTTTGGCTTTAGACCTTTCACATACAATTCTTAAAGAATTAGCCATACTTCGTAGAGAAAAATGAAGAAATAACTTATCTTCGTCCAGATGCAAAAAGCCAAGTAACATTAGAGTATAATGATGAAAATAAACCTGTTCGAATAGATAGTATGTTATATCAACACAACACGACCCTTTTTGGCACAGAAGATGAAATGTTAAAAGAAAATAAAAATGACATTTTAACTATATTAATTCCTCGTATTCATATCCAAAATATGTCTCATTTTTGATGAAAATATAAAATATCATATCAACCCAACTGGTATTTTTGTAATAGGAGGACCTCACGGAGATACAGGACTCAACAGGAAGAAAAATTATAGTTGATACTTATGGAGGAAAAAGGTGCTCACGGAGGAGGCGCTTTTTCTGGTAAAGACCCAAGTAAAGTAGATAGAAGTGCAGCCTATGCTACAAGACATATAGCTAAAAATATGGTAGCAGCTGGTGTTGCTGATGAGGTTTTGGTACAAGTAAGTTATGCCATAGGTGTTGCTGAACCCACAGGGATTTATGTGAATACTTACGGAACTTCTCACGTTAAATTGACAGATGGAGAAATAGCAAAAAGTAGGAGAAATTTTTTCTCTTCGTCCATATGATATCGAACAACGATTGAAGTTACGAAATCTATTTATAGTGAAACTGCTGCTTATGGGCATATGGGAAGAGAGCCACAAGTGGTTAAGAAAATATTTGCATCGCCTTATCACGAGAGAAAAGAAATAGAAGTAGAACTTTTCACTTGGGAAAAATTAGACTATGTAGAAAAATTAAACAAACATTTGGCATAAAAATAAAAATTATAAACTAAGGTAAAATATATTTTTTTGTATATATTACCTTTTATATTTTTATATAACAATGGAGCAAGTTCGTGATATTCCTTTATTTAAATCGTATAATAAAGATACAACTGTTATTGAGGGCAGATCCTTTTATGGAGAAAAGAATTGGATAGAACTAATACAAACTTATACTCAACCACAAGAGATTATAAGAAAACTAAGAGATGTAGGTTATTCTGAAGAAGAAGTAAGGCGATGTTATAAGTTTCAATTTTTATTGTGAAATATTAGAACAAATACAAAAAGATAGCAGAAAAAGCAGAAACACGGCTTTTCAATATCTTTTTATTGTTTCATTAGTAGTGTTTTCTTTATTTTTCTTTGGCTGCTATAATAGGAATTTTCTTTTTCAGGATATTTTATATTTTTTGGCGGTATTGGTTCTTACCTATGGATTTTATAAACTCAACAAACTTTTGTATTATCATCTGGGGATAATTTTACTAATATTGTCTATACTTGGTACTATAGCCATATTTACTGATACTGGAAAAATATTTTGCAGCTTTTTTGTTCCTGTGGCTACTATTTTTATTAGGATTTTTAGGAGATTTATTAAAAAGAATTATTAGGGGTAAATAAATATAAACTTAAGCTTTTTGTTAGTAGGATTTAAAATGTATAAATCTGGAAAAGAAACCACAGTTTATATCTTTAAAAAGAGGAGCAGAAAAATCAGATATTCAGTGTATATGATGATTATCTTTTTCCTTAGAAAAATATGACGAAAAAGTATGTTAATGTCATATTCAAAAGGACAGAAAAAGTCTTTATTTGATATTAAAAATTATTACAAAAACAGAAGAGATAAAACATAAATTATTGTATGATTTTTAAAATATTATATCCAGATTATCAACAAATAAAAATTTAGACTACTTAATCAGTAAAATAATAGCAGTAATATTTCAGTTTTGTTATTAGACTAATTGGGTTTTATAAAAAATGAGTTCCTTTAAGAACTCATATTTTTATAATAGAAAAATTAATCAATTATTTCCAAATCCTGTATATTTTTGTAATACTTCTGGGATAATAATACCCTCAGGAGTTTGATAGTTTTTCTAAAATTCCTGCTAAAAACACGAGGTAAAGCCAATGAACTTCCATTGAGAGTGTGAACAAGTTGTGTTTTGCCTTCATTATTTCTGAAACGAAGTTTTAAACGATTGGCTTGATAAGTTTCAAAATTGGAAACAGAACTAATTTCTAACCATTTTTCCTGAGCTGTAGAATATACTTCAAAAATCGTAAGTAATAGCTGAAGTAAAGCCCATATCCCTCCACAAAGACGTAAAAATACGATAAGGTAGCTGGTTCATCTAAAAATAGATTTTACGTGTTCTACCATTTCTTCTAACGCTTGATAAGATTTTTCAGGGTGCTCAATACGTACTATTTCTACTTTATCAAACTGATGTAAACGATTTAGCCCTCTTACGTGTGCCCTATAACTTCCTGCTTCTCTACGGAAACAAAGGAGTATAAGCTGTACATTGGATAGGTAATTCATTTTCATTCAAAATAGTGTCTCTGAAAATATTAGTTACAGGCACCTCTGCTGTTGGAATAAGGTATAAATTATCAGCTTGAACATAATACATTTGTCCTTCTTTATCAGGGAGTTGCCCTGTTCCGTAGCCAGAATCTTCGTTTACCATATGTGGTACTTGAAATTCTTGATAACCAGCAGATGTATTTTTTTATCCAAAAAGTAAGAAATAAGAGCTCTTTGTAGTTTTGCTCCTTTTCCTTTATAAACAGGGAAGCCAGCTCCAGTTATTTTTACTCCCAATTCAAAATCAATGATATTGTATTTTTTAGCCAATTCCCAGTGAGGAAGTGCGCCTTCAAATAGAGTTGGTATTTCACCAGCTTGGAAGATATTTAGGTTATCATCTGCTGTTTTTCCTTCCGGAACAATTTCATTAGGAATATTCGGAATACGATATAACATTTGCGTAAGTTCCAAAGAAGTTTTCATCTAACTTTGGAACTTAGGTTTTTACTAAGTTCTTTATAATCAGCAGTTTTTATTTTTGCATTTTTCAGCTTCTTCCTTTTTGCCAGCTTTCATCAAAGCTCCAATTTCTTTTGAAATTTTATTGCTTTCAGAAAGAATGTTATCCAATTCAGTTTGTGTAGCACGGCGTTTTTCGTCCAATTCAAGAATTTTTATCAATCAGTTCCAAATTCTTTGAAGTGACGTTTTTTCAGTCCATTTATTACTTTTTCTTTTTATTTTTCTGATATAACTAACTTGTAACATAAGTTTTATTTTTAAATTACAAAAATTACTACTTTTTGGGATAAAAATAAAAATTATGATTTTTGATTTATTACTAAATATATTTTTATACAGAAAAATAATAAAATAAAAATATCGAGATTAAGTAAAAATAATTTTCATTTTAAATACTTTTTGTGAGAAAAAAATTAATAAAAAGTAAAAATTATTACGAAAAATCTGTAATTTTTGTCGAATATTTTTAATTTTTACCAATGAAAAATAATATCTTCAAACTATACTATTTATTTTTCAGAAAAATGGTTATAAAGAATTGATTTCATTCGTTGAGCAGAAAAAGTATTCTAAGATTTTTACTTACAGACACCAATACTCACAGAATGTTGTGCGTATTCTTTTTGCAAAAAAATCCCTGTTTGAAACTGAAATTATTGAAATAGAAGCCGGAGAAGAACATAAAAATATAGAAACTTGTATTTCTCTTTGGCAAACATTATCTGAACTAGGCGGAGATAGAAAAGTTTGGTAATTAATTTAGGAGGTGGTGTAGTTACTGATTTGGGCGGTTTTGTAGCCTCAACATATATGCGAGGTATTGATTTTATTAATATTCCCACTTCTTTATTAGCAATGGTAGATGCCTCAGTAGGAGGGAGACAGGTGTAGACTTGGGTGTGCTTAAAAATCAAATAGGGTTGATAAATACACCTCAATTTTTATTAATAGATGTTGATTTTTGAAGACTTTACCGCAGCAAGAGTTTTGTAGTGGTTTGGCAGAAATGTTCAAACACGGACTTATTCAGTCAGAAGAATATTGGGAAAAATTAAGAATTTACATACACTTACAACCAATGACCTCGAAGAGGTAATTTATGAATCTATCTTAATAAAAAAACAAAATTGTTGAAAAAGACCCTACTGAAAAAGGGTTGAGGAAAAATTCTTAATTTTTGGGCATACTCTTGGGCACGCAATAGAGTCTTTTCTTTACAAAATAGAGAAAAACCTCTTTTTACACGGTGAGGCAATTGCTATAGGAATGATTTTGGAGACTTTTTATCTGAGAAAATATTAGGTTTCCCAAAAAGAAACTTTATGAAGTTAAGAAAAATTATAAAATGAATACTTTCCAGTTGAAAATTTTACAAAAATGAAATTTCTGATATCATAGAATTATTAAAAACACGATATACATGGAACGATTAATTTTGTACTTTTACAAGATATTGCTTTACCAAAATGGGATATTCAAGCCTCTACAGAGCTTATTCTTCAAGCCTTTGAGTTTTATAAAAATGAATAGTTTTTAATTTTTTTACAGATAAAAACAGATAAAAATGAATAGCTTTTTAAATAAATGAAAATATTAAAATATAAAAATATTTTTCACTCAAAAAAACATTTAAAATTCAATATAATTCTCTATTTTTGTGCCATAAATATTCGTTTTTAAACATAAAAATAATGACAAAATATCTAAAAACTTTTTATATTAAAGATTATATCTCAATTATTTTTGGGAATTATTCTTTACACAATAGCCATTTATGGTTTTATTATGCTCAAGTAAAGTAGTAACTGGAGGGCTTATGGGGTATTGTTTTGATACTTGAGTATGCTACAGGGCTAAAAGTTTCACAAACATATTGGGTAGCCAATGCTATTTTTGTTACTTATTGCTTGCCGTTCAATGTCTAAACAATTCATTTTTCGTACTATAGTAGGGGTGGGGGCTACTTGTTGCTTCAATGAAGTTTATAGGAGAGCCTTATATTTTACCTTATTTTCACGGAGCATAGACCTTTAACAGATGATTTTTCTATCTGTTATTATGGGAGGTATTATAACAGGTTTGGGCTTTAGGTTTAGTTTATTCAGTTAATGGAAGTACAGGAGGGTTGATATTAGTGGTTTTATGATTAGCAAATATTTCCGAATTAGTATAGCTCGTGCTTTGCTTATCGTTGATTTTTGTATTGTAATATCTTCTTTCTTTATTTTGAAAGGCTATACAATTGAGAAAAACAGTGCTTTAGTGTGATACTTATTCCTGTGATGTATTATACAGTTGATATGGTTCTTAATGGAGCAAGACAATCAGTACAAATATTTATATTATCATATGAAGAAATAGCAACACATATTAATAATGAAATAAAAAAGAGGTTGTACAATTATAGATGGGCAAGGCTGGTATACGAAAGATTCTCAGAAAAATTATAATGGTTATTGCTCGAAGAACAGAGGCTAGTTCAATATTCAGACTCGTTGATCAAATAGATCCTATGGCTTTCGTTACAAAAACAAATGTTGAAGGCGTTTATGGTAAAGGATTTGAAAGATTCAAACAATAAAAATATTAAAAACAATAACTTATTTCCCTATATATTTCTTTATTTTCTTTAAATATGTGAGAATATTTATCTAATTACTAAAAATAAATCAACTTAAAACTAAATAAATAAAAATGTCAGTATTCGGAGATATTATCAGTACACCCTATCCTGTTTTGATTACTTTTTACGCAGGTTGGCACTACTTAACAGAAGAGATTACGGAAACCTTGCAACAGGTTACTATTGAACTGAAAGACAATGCGAAGATTTTGAAAATGGATATTGATAAAAATCGGGAAATAACAAAAAGCATTAAAAATCAATGGTATTCCTACTTTCCTTATTTATTACAGAGGGGAGCTTGTTTGGAGAGCAGATGGAGAGCAAACAGCAGAGATGTTAATAAAAGAGATTAATAAATATGTCTAAAATGTAAAACCATTTGAGTATATTAATAATAAATAACTCAATTGGTTTTATTTTTGTTTATTTCAAGCTCATTTCTCTATTATATAAAGAGAAATGAGCTTTTTCTGTTTTATAGTAGTTATATACTATAAAGAGTATTCTATATATTAGTAAGAAATATATATATAAATATAAAAATAGTAGTTATAAGGTATTATTTTTTTCTTTTTCAGTTCTATAACTGAGATTTCAGGTGGCATTCCTACACGTCCTGGGAAGGCTAAATAACCAAATCCTCTATTTACGTTAATAAATTTATTTTTACTTTATATATTCCTCCTCAATATTTATATTTCCAACTGGCAGGGCTCCATTTTTATAAAACCAGGTATTTCTATACCAAATTGCATTCCGTGTGTGTGTCCGCTTAGGGTAAGTGGTATATAGACAGGGTAGTCTATTACTTTATATTCAAAATATGTTGGGTCGTGTGAAAAGCAATATTTTAAAGTCATTTTCAGGTACACCTTTGATGGCTTCGTCCAAATCTCCCTTTTTATAAAATCTCTCCCCAGTTTTTCTACTCCAATAATACAAGTCTATATCCATTTCAGAAATATAAATAGACTCATTGTTAAGTAAATAAAATCCTATTTTATGATGAATTTTCTTTAAGTCTTCTAAGTTTTTCTTTCTCTTCTGAGTATTCCATTGAACATAATCACCATAATCGTGGTTTCCTAACACTGAGTATATACCATCTTTAGCTTTGAGTTGTTTAAAATGATTTATCCATTCATCCATCTCAGTTGCTTTATTATTAACAAGGTCTCCTGTAAAAAGAATATAGCATCTCCTTCTTGAGCATTTATCATATCTATACCATATTGTACTTTTTCAGGATTATCAAAGCTACCAGAATGAATGTCAGAAATATGTATAATACGATATCCGTCAAATATTTCTGGAAGATTATCAAAAATAAGGTATATTTGATGACTCTAAAAGTCATATTTTTCCTTTGAACATTCCATAAAAGCATTCCCATAAAAAGGAATTGAGGCTATACCCATACCTATAAAGGCTTTATAAATCTCCTACGTGATGGTATTTTTGTGTTCTTATCCTAAAAGGAATACATAATAACCTAACTATGAGTTCTATAAGTACATATATCCCCATAATGCTTATAAATACTAACCAAGATAGGAAAAGTCCGAAATAAAACTGTCTATCATTATCCCAAACTCCTGAAAAAGAAGTATTCCAGTAGTATAAGAAATAGAAAAAAATAATAAAAGCAGATATATTATAGTATAAATATACAAAAATTTATACTTTGTTCCTTTACGTATGCAGAAAGCACCAAGCAAAACCATTATTATATAATAGATGCATAAGTAATTGATATAATTGTGCATTTTTGAAAAGAATTAAAAGTGCATAAAATGGTATTTCAAAATTATTTATGCACTAATATAATAATAAAATGTGAATGATAATAAATGTTATATATTAGATGTTTTCTCTATACTCTTCTTTTTAGCTTTGTCTTCCTCTGGTTTGTTTATTGTTCTCAATTTTGCTAATATTTTTAGACAAAAGTATATTCATCTTTCTTTATAGAGTTAATATATATAAGTTTTTCCTGCTTTACTTATATTACGTATGTATTCATAAATTTCTTTATAAATGATATAATTGTCGAAGTATTTGTTTTTACTCGTTAATTGATGCTTTTTGGTCTGTATTTAGCTTTTCCAATTCATCATTTTTCAGTTTGAGTTTATCAAGAAAAGCCATCAGGCATATCTAATAGTTTATCTACATTACTTCTGTAATAAGGTAGCATATCTCTAATGTTTTTTTATAACCCCTTCAGCATTTTTCATAGAGATGTTTTTAAGTAAAGTATTGAAATAAAGAGATATCTAATTTCGCTCTTATTGCATAATCTTTCAATAATTGAAGATTGTACTTAATGTCTTTAATTTTTATCATACAATGATTTAGTAAGTTCTTTCTGTTTCATCAGCTCCGTATTATTAGAAGCCATATTTTCTAACCTTTTCAATAATAGATTTAAATGAGAGAAAGATACTCTTCATTCATTGTACGATATTTTTCTTTGAATTCTGTAATATCTCGTTCAAAGCTTACTCAATAGAATATTAGCTACTGCTGAATATTCTTCTTTTCTTAGAGTTGATGATTTCACTGCCATAATTGTAAGTTTTTTATATGATTATAATAAATTGGCGTAAAAGTGTATTATTTATTTCTGAAATATGCAAATTATTATAAATAAAAATACAAATCAATAAGATTTTTTAGATATATAATATCAATTTTATCAATTATAGTATGAACAAATATATATGTTATAAAGTCAAAATCATTTTTATGTTATTCAAATGAATATATATAAAAAGTCAATTCTTTATTTATATTAGTCAATTCTATTTTTATAAAGTCAAAATAATATATTACAAAAGTCAAAAAGTATATTTAATAAGGTCAAAAATAGTTATTTGTTGGTTAAATAAATATATTATTAAGTCAAATATATGTTTTATATTCTATTTCTATGGTAAAATAAAAAGGCATCTGAATATATCAAATGCCTTCTTGTTTTTATAATAAAAATAGACTCAATTACTTAGGGTAAGAAATACGTAAGTGGTAAATGTTAGATAATTTATCTTTAAGTACTTTTTTATCTTTTTCAATATCTTTAAATGTGATATCAGAATTTAAGAATTGCTTTTCTTCTATTTGTCTTTTTGATGATGTTTTTCAACCAATGCATCAATAGATTCAGTATCTGGGTTAGTAAGGCTTTTTAGATGCCGCCTCAACACGGTCGCACATCATTAGAATGGCGGTTTCCTTAGAGAAAGGTAAAGGACCAGAGTACCTAAAATCTTCTTCGTTTAAAGGCTCGCTAGAGTCTAATTGCTTTTTGTAGAGTAGTAAATAAGGCTATTTCGTGGTGAGTTCGGATAAAATCTATTATCCTATCCGGAATGTTGTTTTTGTCTTGCTATTTCTATCCCGTCAATAACGTGTCCTTTTATGATGTTAGCACTTTCTATCGGGCTAAGTTCATCGTGAGGATTTACTGAAGTTTTTTGGTTCTCTGTAAAGTATAGAGGCTTCCTTATTTTACCTATATCGTGATATAAAAGCTCCTACACGCACTAACATTGTATTAGCACCAATCTCAGCAGCAGCTTCGGCAAGGTTGGCAACCTGTAAAGAATGGTGAAAGGAACCCGCAGCCTTTTCTGATAACTCACGGAGTAATTTAGAGTTTGTATCAGACAATTCTAATAAAGAAACGTTGGATACTAACCCAAAAATCTTTTCATAAAAATACGTTAGCGGAAGTGTGAAGAGCGTTAATATTCCGTTTTAAGAAAAATAAACCTATGATATTATAGTTAATATTCTGTAAATTACCATTAGAGATTAATTTATATGATAAATAAGCTAAAATATATGTAATTATAGCATACCCAATTGATAAAAAGATTAATTCTGTGGTGTAACCCTTTGATATTCAGGAGTAGAACGCCTCCTCTGTTGTACTGATGAATATAAACTCAAAAGGTTAGGTACCATAAAAACCAATAATTATAACAGTAATGAAGTGTATGAAAATACCTAACCGAAGGTCAAAAATGCTTTTAATATTAGCGGTAGAATACAAATAGGAACAGCATATAAAAAGAAAAATATTCTCTTTAATAATGATGTGTATGATGCTTATAATCAAAGAAATAGTGCAGAATATAAGAGTGATAGTAGTATTGTTTTTGTAGGTTTCTAACTCAAAATGATATAGATACAAAACAATAACAAGTACCGAAATGCCTACCAAGATAAAAATATCCCACTAATGTTGGATTAATATCTTGTGAATGAAATTTATAATTTTCTTTTTAAAAGAATTAAGCAATAATAATTTATCTTTACTGATAATATCTTCATTATTGATAATAATTTCTCCCTTATGAATGAAGAATTCTGTTTTATCAGGAGAGTCATTCCCATACTGAAAATCTGTACAGAAAAATCAAAAGGAGCATAAAGGGTGAGGGTATAACCACAACTGTCCCTCTTGGAATTTATAACCAAAGTTAGATTTTTTGGAAATAAACTCACAATAAAGATAGTTGTGATTGTACATAGAAAAAATTTTTATAAAATAAAGATTGTTTTTCCGTAGATGTTGTGCCAAAAATCTTTCATAAAAAGAAAATTATTTTTACAACAGAATATACTAAACCTTTTTAGGACTAATTCAGCAGTTGCAGGGTTTGTAGCAATAGGCACGTTATGAACATCGCAGATACGTCAAAAGCATATTAATATCTGGCTCGTGAGGGTGCTTATCAAGAGGGTCTTTGAAGAAGAAAACAGCTTGAACTTTTCCTTCGGCTACTTGTGCTGCAATTTGAGCGTCTCCTCCTATAGGACCAGAAAGAACTCTTTCTACATCTAAACCTGCATCTTGTGCGTATTTTTCCTGTTGTTCCTGTGGCTATAATTTGTATATTTGCAGAATGTAAAAACTTAAATGTTTGTTAAGGAAAGCGACCATATCAGCTCCATCGTGAGCTATTACTGCTAATTTCATAATATTCTTTTTAAAAATTCTCGTAAAGATAAGATTTTTATAATAGATATTCAATTTTTCATTAGAGAAAAACCAAGTATATTTTCTTTTTATGAAGAGTGAATAAAAATTAATTATGTATTTTATCGATAATGATTTTAGCTAATTTCAGAGCTTCTGTACCTTGTTCAATAGTTACAATAGGAGTAGTGTTATTTTCAATTGCATAAGCAAAGGTTTCAAGCTCATCTAAGATAGCATTATTTGCCGTTACATTTGGATTGTCAAAGTAGATTTGTTTTCTGATACCTTCGGCATTTTGGAGGATTAAATCAAAATCAGAAGGAGTTTCAGGAGCGTCTTTCATTCGGACAACTTCTACTTTTTCTCTAAAAAGTCAACAGAAATGTAAGCATCTTTTTGGAAGAAACGTGCTTTTTCGCATATTTTTAATGAAATACGACTTGCAGTGAGGTTGGCTACACAACCATTTTCAAACTCAATACGAGCATTAGCGATATCTGGCGACTGACTGATAACACTCACACCACTAGCTTCAACTTGTTTCACAGGAGATTTTACAACACTAGAATAGCATCAATGTCGTGAATCATAAGATCTAAAACCACTGAAACATCAATTGCCACGAGGGTTAAATTCTGCTAAACGATGTGCTTCTATAAACATAGGGTTATGGATAGCTTCTTTTATAGCAATGAAAAGCAGGATTAAAACGTTCAACGTGTCCTACTTGTCCTTTAACATTATAATTAAATTTAAGATATTTTCAGCCTCTTCAATGGTATTTGCAATAGGTTTTTCTATAAAGATATAGTGTTTTTGTAGTGATAGCTTTTTCAGCACATTCGTAATGAGATAAAGTAGAGTTACAATATCAACACATCAACTGCTTGGATAAGTTCATCAATAGAAGAAAATATTTATATCCAAATTCTTCTGAAATACGTTTAGCATTCTCAGTATCAGGGTCGTAAAAACCTATTAAATTATATTTATCAGATTGTTGGAGAAGACGAAAGAGTGAATTTTTCCTAAATGTCCAGCTCCTAAAACACCAACTTTTAACATAAAAAATGCCGTAAAAGATAAGATATATATTTATAGGAGATTGTTATATTTTTGTTAAAATAGTTACTTTTTATTTGAAGAAGATAATTAATTCAGAAATAATAGTATCTTTGCAAAGATAAAAACATATATATTAAATATGCAAGAAAGCGCAAAGTTAGTAACTTACGCAACTGAACAAGAGCGAGTTACATTTTTAAGAAAACATACACTCACGTAGCTTGGGCTATATTAGCTTTTATAGCAGTAGAGTTTATTGATTAGAATAGTTCCTGCATGAGGCTATAATGGTTTTCAAAAACGATGGGTTTGATTATTGATACTCGGCGTTTTGGCTTGGTTCTCTTGCTCAAAAATAGTCTTTAGCACAAGAAAGAAAAATGCAAATATTTAGGACTAGTTTTTATATAATTATTGAGGCTATTATATTTTTACCATTGATTTATATAGCTTTTGGCTTTTAGTGAAGCGAATGTTATAAATCAAGCAGCAATCATTACATTAGCACTTTTTGCAGGGCTTACAGCAGTTATATATACAAAGATTAATTTTCTCTTTTAAGATATGTTCTCATTGTAGGAGGTTTTGTTTCTTTAGGACTTATTTTTAGCTGGAGCTCTTTTGGTTTTAATTTGGGTCTCTGGTTTTCAGGAGGAATGGTTTTTATTGGCGAGTGGAGTATTTTTATATCAAACATATAATTTAAAATCTGATACATCTACTTTACAACAACAGATAAATATGTAGGTGCAGCTTTATTATTATTTGCTTCAGTAATGTTATTATTTTTGGTATATACTTCAAATATTGATTTCAGATTAAATTAGGGTAAATATAAAAGTAAAAAGAAAGTTTTAACTTTTCCTTTTTTATTGAATATCATTTAGTGTTTTAGAAATTTCTTCAATGCTTAAGCCTGTGTATGTGTTGTTCTTCTACGCTTCCTTGCTCTATAAATTCATCTGGTATTCCTATGATTTTTAGAGTATTATGATAGTTGTTTTTCAGACATAAAATTCAGCAATTGCAGCACCAAATCCTCCTTTTTACAACCTTCTTCAATGGTAATTATCATATTTGTTAAAAATATAATGAAGAGTTTCCGCATCAAGAGGTTTTTATCCATCGCATATCATAATGAGCAAAAATTATTAGGAAAATTACATTTTTCAATAGACTTTTTAGCATTATAAGCAATTGTTCCTATGCTTAAAATGGCATCACCTTCTTTTAGGTAAAATAGCTATTTATTTTTCAAATGGGAAAAATTGCTTAGGTAAGCGTCCATTTCCGCGAGGATAACGAATACACAATAGGGCTTGTCCAATTATTTTGCGTCTACTGTGTATAAAAATATTTTGTAACTCTATTTCGTTTCTAGGGAGCAAAAAGGTTTAAATTAAGGGTACATCTTAAGAATGCAATATCAAAATTCCTTGATGAGTGGCACCATCTTCACCTACCAATCCTGCTCTATCAATACAAAAAATGACTTTTAAATTTTGTAAGCTACATCGTGAATAAGTTGGTCACTATCCTCTTTGTAAAAAGTAGAATAAATAACACAAAAAGGTAAAAACCCTGTGTAGCAAGCCCTGCCGCAAAAGTAATAGCGTGTTGTTCTGCAATACCAACATCAAAAGTTCTATCAGGAAAATATTTTCTCATATAATGTAATCGACTACCTGTTAGCATAACGGAGTAATTCCAACTATTTTTCATTTTGTTTTGCTAAAGCTAAAAAGCGTTTTCCCAAAAATATCCTGATATTTTTCAACATTTTCTTGTAGAATAAGGTCGCTCAGTATTTCGGTTAAACTTTCCTGAGTGCGTGGTATATGGTTTGCTTTCTTCAGCTTGTCGTAATCCTTTGCCTTTAATGGTTCTTATATGTAATATCTGTACTCCAAAATAATTTTTGCTTTTTGTAAAAGCTTCAAAAAGTTCATCAAAACTATGTCCGTTTATTGAACCTAAAAATTAATATTTGAGGTTTTTAAAAAAGTATCTTCTGTAATATAATTGTTTTTAAATATCTTTGAAAGCTCCGTTGTAGCATCTATTCCCATTTGAGTTTATCATTGAGAATGATGAGACATATTTACGTACTTTTGCCCTGCGTGATTTAAAGCCTCAAAAAGCCATTCCGCTTACAATAGAAGCATCTCCAATTATAGCAATGTGTTTTCTTTTTGTTTCCTTTTTAGTATAGAGGCGGTTGCCATTCCTAAAACAGCAGAAATAGAAGTAGAAGAATACTCTGTACCAAAATGCATCATAAATACTTTCTGTTCGTTTTGGAAATCAGAAAGTCCTTTCCACTGCCGATTAGTATCAAAAGAGATGTTTCTTTCTGTTAATATTTTATGAGGATATGCTTTGGTGTCCTACATCCCATACTAAAAATATCTTCAGGAGTATCAAAAATGTAATACCAAAGCAATAGTAAGCTCTAACTCCTCATCATAAATGACCTTCTTTTGTTGCAACAGCATCAAGAATAAATGCTCGAATATCTTCTGATAATTCTGGGAAGTATCTTTTGAGGTTTTCTAATATCTGATGGAGAAAAATATGTTCTAACCATTTCATTCATTATAATAGATTAATTGGGTTCATAGCCATATAACTTTGTAGAATAAAGAACAGCACTTATTTCATCTAGTTGAGCTTTATCTTGTCGTTTCTTTTCTTCATTCCACTTTGAATCATTGATTGCATTGCTATCTTTGATGTAAATCGTTCATCTTGTCATTTTATAGGAATAGCAGGAAGAGTTTTGAAAGTTTTTCTATAAAAGATTGTATAAAGAAACTTCACTTTTCCAGAATCTTCATTATTCATTTTGTTTTAGGTAGTCCTATAATAATTGTTTCTACTTTTTCTGTGAAACAATATTCTTTTTAAGAAATCTAATACTTTTTCGGTAGGCAAAGTAGTTAGTCCAGAAGCAATGATTTGTAATTCATCACTCACAGCAATTCCTGTTCGTTTTGTCCGTAATCAATAGAGAGTAATCAGGGCATTTTTGTTTTAAAGAAAAAGGATAGTCTTTTTGAGAACAAATACTATCCTTCTATTTATAATTTATTTTTCTACATTATATATAATATATTCTGTAATAAGTTTTACAGATACTTCTATCACTTCCAGAAAACGTTGTGTTTATGTTTTAGGATAAAGGAAAAAGAATCAATAATCTTATAAGATTTAATAACATTCAGATACATCAAAAGAAAATGTTGAGGCAAAACTACATCATCAACATATCCGTGAACATAGAGAAGATTACCTTTTAGGGTTAGGGAATGTATTTAGTAATACGAGTAACTTCATAGCCTTCTTTATTATTCTCAGAGTGTCCATATAACGCTCTCACATACATTACTTCATAGTATTTCCAATCAATAACAGCCCACCTAGCAACAGCAGTAGTAAAAGGTATTATTAGTTCTTAGCATTAAAGAAGAAAGCTATAGCCTCCCAAAGCTCCAACCATACACAGCCATTCGTTTTTCATTGATGTCAAAATTAAACTTTTAGATAATTAACACTGTTGATTTGGTCTTTTTCAAAAGCATATTTTGAAACATCTCTATGAATAACACTCTCAAAAGCGAAACCTCTATTCTCTGAACCTCTGTTATCAGAGTAAAAATAATATATTGTTGCTCCTGAGCCATTGCAAGCATCAGACAGGTGTATCTGCAAACTAATTATTTACAACTAATTGAGCGTGAGGACACTCCATATACATATAATAAAACAGGATATTTCTTATGGGTCCAAAATCATTAGGTTTTATAATTTTTGCATAAAGATTTGTTTTGTTATCATCAGCTTTCAGAGTTAAAAACTCTATATTACCTAAATTATAATCCTCAAAGTTTTTGCATTATAAATAGTTTCTCTTTATTCTTTCTCAACATTTATAATATCAATTTTGAAAGTAAAGTTACTAAAACTATCTATAATGTATTTTTCGTCATAACTAACAAGCCCATCATGAGTTCCTTCTATTGGAGTAATATCAATAGCTACCATTCTTTAAATTTACTTTAAAAATCTTTGTTTCACGGGTCATCTCCTGTTCCACTTATAATTACATTACTCTCTTTTCTCAAAACCTATATATCTTTTATAACCCATTTGAAGATGTTATTTGTTTCATAGAAGGTTTATTACTTTGACAAAGATAAAAGATTATTAAATCCATCTTTTTCACTTGTCAAAAAGGAAAATCATTGTATTGTTTGTGAAATACTGCCCTTTATGTTCTGGTTCTACCCATTTATTATTTTTCTGTAAAAATTGTGTTACTCTTTTTTCTGTTAAAATATCATAACGATTAAAGAATATTCATTTGCGAACGATCTATTTCTGCTAATAAAATATATATCATCGTGGTGACCAAGTAAGATTAGTTAAAAAATATTCATCAAGTATCAATATCTAAATAAGTTGTGTGTGTCTCAAAATTGAAAATACCTATCTTACCATCTCCTTTTTCTCCAGCCTGGATATTTTATAGATTTTAAGTAGCAGGTTTAGTACTATTTACTAAGTATTCACTTATATTGGTTTCATCTTTTTGATAAAAGCAATATAATTACCTTTTTCAGACAAAAATACCTTCTTTTATTCCAAATTCATTCCTATGAATTGTTTTCCTGAAATAATATTTTATCTGAAAAATTAGTTATTACAATATCATTCTTTTCAGGCGTTGCTAAGAATAGATTGTATCAATAGTATAAGCAACAGCATTTTTATCTAAGTTAAATTTTAAATTCTCAGCCTTTTCAGGAAGTTTTATCGTGTATTTTCAATTTGAAGTATGTAATCATAAGCAAAAATTTGATTATTTCCTTGTAAAATTATCTCATCTGAACCAAATGATAAAATATCAGGGAAAAGAAAACACATGATAGACTGAGTTACTGCCTCCAAAGGAATAGATACTACTTCTGTGTAGAAGCATCGAATATAGTGATTTAGAGGTCCTAACATATACATAATTATGACTATCTTTTATCCATTTTAGATAGTATAACGGACGAGGATACAAACTAAATTGAAAGTGAGCTTCTACAGCGAAATATTTTTCTTCTGAGCTACTCAACTGAGAGCATAATGAGAAAAACAAAAATCTTTTCATAATCTTTAAGTTTAATAAATACAAAAATAATTAAAAATATTTATATAAAAATAAAATTTCTATAATGTCCATATAGATAAATCAGGATATAAATACTTTTAAAATATATAAAATAATACTAATGATAGTAATAATAAGCCCTATTCTAGCCCATTTATAGAAGAAACTATAAAAATAAAAACAATAAAAGCTAATACAATTGGTGAGAAAACTATAATGTAAAATGAAAATATCCTTACATTTCACTATAATTTTCTATCAAAGAAACCAAAAATAGAAAAAATAACTCCTATAATGTATATCTCAATACATAAAATAATTCCTACTTTTATATTAGTGATTCATAAAAGTAATCAAACTATAAAAAGGAAAGTTTAGATACAGAAAAAGTAATTTATTACAAAAATAGAAAAAGTATTTTATAAGATAAAATGACTAACGAGGTATTTATATCTTTATCTTTTTATCTTCGATACCAAATTCTCTCCATTGAGGGTTTTGGAATGTATATTTTTAATCAATTTTTGATAAAAGAAATTTTACTTCCTAGTTCTAAAGTAGTTTTGTTAAACTCTTCAGTTTTGTTTTAGGTCTGCTTTTAGTTTTTCTTGCTCACTGTTTGCGTTTCCATCTTTTTACAGAAGCTCTTCTAGTTTACTAATGTCTTCTGAGCTTATTCCAGAAGGAAGATTATTAATACGACCTTTTAGACCATCAATCATTGTTTGAGAAACCTGCTAAGTTTGTTGAATAGTTTTTCTTTGCCATAATCTTTTAAAAGATTAATAAATAATAGATATCAGAACCTATTTATTCCATAATAAAATATATAAAGTTATCTCATCGTAAAAAATAAATAATGAAACTAATTCTTTTTGCAAAATTTAATAAAAAAGTAATTCACATATATATTTAGTAAAAATTTAATATTTTAATAAATTGTATAGAAATATTCATTATTTTATATATATAAATTTTGTTATAACATAAGCGATAATAAAAATAAACCTCCAAAATTCACTTTTGGAGGTTTGTAATAAAAAGCTATAATAAAATAGAATATTATAAATAGAAATAATATCATTAAAAATGAAATATAAAAAGTAAAAATAAGTGATTAAGTAAATAAAATTTATTTATCTTTTAAAATTTCATTGTCATTTTCTAGATAAAATTATTTGTTTTTGTATCTATTTTATTTGATTTTTATAGATAGAATATCAAAATAATTATCTAGTTAAATGTAAAAACTAAGCTGTATAAATGAATTATCATAGATAGTAAAAAGTATATTTTTATCTATTTTTATATAAAATAAGAATAAAAGTATAGGTTTTTATCTAAATAATCTCAGGAAGTAGTTGTTTTTTAAAATAATCCACAATAGCTTCTTTCATAAGAATAGTTTGTTCACAGCTTTCAATGGAGGAAGTTCTTCCACGACAGAAAAATGCGTAGCCTTCGTTATCAATAAAATCAAGCTTATAATATCCATAAGGCTCCAATAATTTGCAAATAGCAATATGCATTAGATTCATTTATCATCTTTTTGAATTTTCTGTGAAGTTGTCAAGCTCTTGAACGCAATTAGATAAATAATGCCATCAATGTCAATAGTTTGTCCATCTGCAAAATCTTCAGAGATTTTTACTATCCCAATGTATTATTTTTCATCTCTGCTCATAAGAATAAATGTATGTGCAAAAGTACTACTTTTTAAATAAAAATAAAACTTAATATATTGTAAATCAATTGTAAAATGTTTTTTGTAAAAATATTTGGTAGATTGACTAATTTTGGCACTTCATTACGAGATAACAGATGAAAAAGTATAGGAAGTGTAGCCCTTTTACACTGTTACAGCGTGTAAAGATAAGAATACAGTATCTTCTCCAAGTGTATGGATTATACTATTATTTCAGGGAAAGCAAAACAAGGCGCAGAAAGGAGGTTTGGCTGTAGTTCTTAACAATGAATTATTTAAAGAAATTACAGTAAATCAAGATGGAACATTCCGTGATACAGCTTCGTAACATTGGTGAAGGTAATTTTATTATGTTATACTCTGAGCGTTCTAGTATTCTTTGTTTTCTACAAAATGGAACAAATATAGAAATTAATTTTTGATGGTGATTTGAGCCAAGCACAGCTTTCAGGGACTGATGCTCACACACAATATTTAATAGAGCGTAATGCTTTTTAAATGGTAAATTAGATGGTTCTGATACTAATTTATATGGACAAAAACCACAAGAGTTCAAAGAGAAAATTTAAAAAGGAATTTTTAAAGAATTAAAAAGAAAAATTGAGCACTTATGGTTTTGAAAGGAGTTTGTTAAAAATCAAGAAAAATGGGCAGATTATAAGTATATGACCTATTTGAGATCTTATCCAGAATTTCATAGTTATTTGATGGGTGAAGAAGAAACTTTGCCAGATGATTTCTTTGAAGAAATAGCAGGGTAGATTTTGATAATGCTAAAGAATATGAACAAATAGATACTTATCGTGATTTGGGTACAAACAAAGAAAATAATGAATATTACCAGATCCTCAAACCCTACTAAAGAGCATATAGAAAAACTTATAAATGAATTGAAAAAATATAAGTCTTCTAATATTCGTACAGATATAGGAAAAAGATCTTTTTGGATTAATTGTTCCTGGATATGAAGGAAATCAAATGATATTTGATTTTATCAACAATACACAGATGATGAGGAAATCAAAAATGGCTAAAAGAAATGTATGATATTAGCTTAAAAATTGGTTCCTGGTGCTGTTTCTCCTACTTTTTACAGATTGTGAAAAACATCAAAGGAGGTAAAACTTCTCTATCTGATTTAAAAGGCAAATATGTGTATATTGATGTATGGGCAACTTAGGTGCGGACCTTGTAGAATGGAAATTCCTCATTTGATTAGAACAAAAATTCCATGGCAAAAATATTGAGTTTGTAAGTATTTCTATTGATGATTTAGAAAACGCTCAAAAATGGAGAGATTTTGTTAAAGAAGATCAGTTAACAGGAGTTCAACTAATGGCTGATAATGATTGGAAATCAGAATTTATTAAAAATTATGGAATAAAAGCATTCCTCGTTTTATTTTGATAGATAAAGAAGGAAAAATAATCAATTAGATGCGCCAAGACCATCACAGCCAGAAACAGAAATATTATTGAACAGTTTATTATAATTAATATGAAAAACCTCCAATTGGAGGTTTTTAATGTAAAATATATTCTAAAAAGAATTTAATGTCTGATAATTTTAGGAATAGACCCAGGAACTACTGTAATGGGATTTGGAATTATCAAAATGAGGCGTAATCAAATGTATTTTTATACAGATGAATGAATTACTCTTAAATAAATATGATAAATCATTATATAAAACTTAAAATAATATTTGAAAAGAACAACAGAACTCATTGATACATTTCACCCAGATTAAATTGCTATTGAAGCTCCTGGGACGTGCAATCAATGTTAAAAGCTAGGTAGAGCGCAAAGGAGTAGCAATGGCTGCTGGTTTAGCAGAGAAATTCCGATAACAGAGATATGAGCCTAAAAAGGTAAAAATGGCAATAACAGAATGAAATGCATCGAAGGAACAAGTTGCTAAAATGTTACAACAATTACTCAAATTCAAGGATATTCCCAAAAATTAGACTCAACAGATGGATTAGCAGTTGCTGTTTGTCATTTCTTTAATGGTGGAAAGGATAAAACACAAAAGAGCTATTCTAATTGGGAGTCTTTTTATAAATCAAAATCAAAAATAGAATAGTAAAAAGTAATTTATTAATATTTTCTAATTATTGTTTATACATAAATAATAGAGTAAAAATAAAAGAAGATATAAGATATTTACTTTATTTACGTTTGAAATTTTTCTTTTTGTATTATATTTTTAAATTGAAAAACGATTAACAATACTTATGTAAAGTTAATCGTTTTTGTTTTATAAATAGGTTAATATCTATAAACTATTTAAAATTTTATATATTATAAATCTTTTATCTTATAAGTATTTACTGTACAATTCCTATGAGTTTGGAATGTATTTCTTTTGCTTTTTGTGTCAGTAAGGCTGGCTATATAGCACACTATTCCCATTATAGTTTCGTAAATATTATTTTCTAAAAATAAGGTATTTTTTAGGAATACTTTTTAGTATAAGTTCATCATAAGAGGTAGCTTTTCCCTCAATAGTATTCATTATAGCGTTGAAATATCACCTAATAAACCTTGCAAAATGGCATATCCGAAAATCTCTTTTTCAATTACTTGTGGAGATTGATAGATAGTATCAATACTTATTTCAATTATATCTTCAATTTGTGCTTTATATTTACTCTTTGCAAGGATAGAAGTTTTAAATTCTCCATTTAGTATAGCCTCTTCATTTTTCTAAAAATATTCTTTTGGCATCTTCTATAAGTGTTCCGATAGATAAAGCTCTAAGATAGGCAATTCGTTCTTGCTTGTGAGGAAAAATTTGTATATTTTTGTGTAATATTCTCTTGGCTTATTTTACTATCAATTAATAATTTGGTAAGGAATTCAAGGGCTTTTTCTTCTGGTATCCAACCAAGATTTATTCCATCTTCAAAGTCAATAATTGTATAGCAAATATCATCAGCTGCTTCTACTAAGTAAGCTAATGGATGCCTACAAAATCTTAAATTATCATCATCTCCGTGTTTTATTAATCCTAATTCGTTAGCTACATCAGCAGAAGAATTCTTTTTCAGATTGAAAAATATTATATTTTTATCATATATAGCTTTTGAAGGTTTTTAGGTAAGGATTCTTTTGGGTATTTGATAAATGTTCCTAATGTTGCGTAGGTTAGTCGTAAACCTCCTTCTGCTCCTGCTCGAGTTTCGGTAAGGATACGGAAGCCATTAGCATTTTCCTTCAAAAAGAGCAAAGGTCTTCATATTCCTTTTCAGTAATTAAATTCTTTTAATATTTTACCTTGTTTATACTTAAAAATTCTCCTATTGCTTTTCGCTACTATGTCCAAAGGGTGGATTTCTATATCGTGAGCTAATGCAGCTGAAGCCACTATAGTACCAAAAATCATTTAATTGAAAACCCTAAATCTTTCAAATAGGGATATTTATCCAATATTGCAGCGCCAATACTTCTACCCAATGAACGACCTACCGAAGAAACTTCTAAACTGTGTATGAGCCTTGTATGAACATCCTTTTTGATAAGGGTATTACTTGTGTTTTATCTTGTAAACTTCTAAAAACTATCTGAAAAATACAATTCTATCATAATCAACATCAAAAACTAAACGTTCAGGATGTTCGTTAATTCTTTGCCTAATATTTGTATCACCTTGTTTTTAGTGAAAAGTAATTTATCCCATTTCATTTTAATTATTTTATAGGTTTTTCCTATTTATATTTTATTATTTTTCATTTGTTTATATCTATAAATAATGTAAAAATTAATTATTTTTAATTATTTATGGATTTGATTAATTAAAAATATTTTTATAGTTAATTGTTTATATGTATAAACTTCTTGTAGTTTGAATATTTTTATATTGTTTACACTTGTTTTTATTTAAAAGTTAGAAAAAGTTTTAATTGTTTATAGGTGTAATCAAATAAAAATATTTTATAGATAAATATGTTAAGTATGTTTTGTGTTTAAAATAATATATTTTAATATGCTTTAGGTATGTTTCTTTTTAAAAAATATATAATTTTTAAACAATTTGATGGTTTTGTTGTTTTAATTTTCTTTAAAAACATTAGCTCGCTCTTGTGGGATTGTATGCCCAAAGGAATTTGTATTCTCTATATTTGTCATCATTTTAGTAAGTGATGAAGGATGCAGAAGATTCTTCCATTACTAAGTGTCTTCTCAAATCGATGATAATAGATAGTGGGTTTATTTCTAAAGGGCAGGCTTCTACGTAAGCGTTACAGGTTGTACAAGCCCAAATTTCTTCGCGTGATATATAGTTATCTATTAGTTTTTATTATCATCAATAAATATACCATTCTTATCTATATTACGTCCTATTTCTTCGGCTCTGTCACGAGTATCCATCATTATTTTTACGTGGAGATAAAAGTTTTCCTGTTAGGTTAGCAGGGCATTCATCTGTACATCTTCCGCACTCGGTACAAGCATAGGCGCTAAGTAATTGAGTTCTGTTTAAATTGAATATATCAGAGGCTCCAAATGTTGGGGTTTCACTTTCTTCATCTACAACAGCGAATGGGTCATTATTTGGGTCAAGCATTGCTTTTACTTCCTTTCGTTACACTTTCTAAATTATTTAATTCTCCTTTTGGTTTTCACGCTGGAGTAATAGGTATAAGGGAAAGAAAGTAATATATGCAAGTGTTTTTGAATAAAAATAAATAATTCATAAATATAAAAATACCTATGATATGAAGCCACCAAGCAATTCTTTCAATACAAATAAGAGTAAATGTATTTGAAGGTAGAGAGGAAATAAATTGACTAATAGGGAAACTTCCTGCATGAATGATATGGAGGATACCAAGTGATTGCAATTTAAAATCACTAGCATTCATAATCAAAAATAAGCTCATCATTACAAATTCAGCATAAAGAATAATGTTAGCATCATATTTGGGTTTGCCGTTCAATTCTTTCTTTTGGAAACGTTGTAATTTAATTAAATTTCTTCTAATCCAGAAGGTAATAACACTGAAAAATAACTAAAATAGCTAAAATTTCAAAAACTTCCTATAAGAAAAATTATAAAAACTTCCAAGAATTTTTGAAAATTCTATGTGTTCCCAAAATACCATCGACGATAATTTCAATAATTTCGATATTAATGATAATAAAACCAAGATAAACCAAAAATATGTAGTATTCCGGCAATAGGTCTTATAGTTAATTTTTGATTGTCCTAATGATAAATATATCATTCGTTTCCATCGTTCTTTTTGTTATCATTAGCATCGATAGGTTGTGCTAAACGGATATTTCGAATTAGTTTTTCGGATATTTTTTTAATAAAAACCGATGCCTACACAACAGATAAAAAATAAATAAAATATTAGGTAATATGTGAAACATTGTAAATAAATGAATTATCTTTATAGAAAGAATGAATATAAATAGTTGTTATCGTATATTTACTATTAAGGAGAAAAACTTTTTATATATAGAAATTTCTCCTTAAAAATAATGATATGTAAATTTAAATAGTAATAAAACTAATTTTTATAAGTTTATTTGGTATTTTGTTGTAATAATTCAGCACGTTCAGAAATGGAAGGCTCAACAGAACTAGGAGTTTCATATTTTTGTTACTAGCTCCAAATACAGATATATGTAAATATCTTTTTGATTTTTACGAATATCCTCCATCAATAAGCCTAACTCAGAAGACGCTGTTTGCAAATTATTATATAACTTTTTGTCATTTATTAATTTACTAATAGTACCATCTCCATTTTCTATACTATTTAATAAAGTATTAACTTTATTGAGTGTAACTTCAAGGTTATTAGTTAGTTTAGTTATTTCTATCTTGCTGATATCTTCACTCAGTTTAGAGAAGTTTTCAGTAGATGTTGTACATTTGATAAAAGATTTTTCAATAGAACCTTTGTTGTGTGCAAGTAATTGATTTAAACTAGCAGAAGCTTGGTTCATATTTTTGTAGAGTTGTATTGAGGTTTTTAAGCTTTCTTTTGATGTCTTTTTGAGCTTGTTGGTCAAGTGTGTTAGATATGTTAGTCATTAAACCATTTGCCGAACTTAGAGTTTCGTTTAGGTTTTGAGTAGTAGGTTCTAAACTTGTACCCTAAGGTATCTAATAAACTAGATTGAATATTTCCAACAAGATAATCACCAGATTCAGCAACAGGTGCGTTATCTCAAAGCAGGGGATAATTTGTAAGCCAGCAGTCCCTAAAAAGGCTACTATAAATTTCTGCTTTACTATTTTTAGAGAATGTAAATTCATCTTTACAAGAAAAAGTAACGATAATTTCTGCTGTTTCAGGGTCAATTTTTATTTTCTGAACACTTCCCTATTGTTACGCCATTTACAGTAACATTAGAGCCAACCTGTAAGCTCGGCAGAGTGTTTGAATTTTTTGCATAAAATTCATTATCTGTATTGAATATAGGTGTAGATTTTTAAGAAGTTAAAACCAAAAAAATAAAACAACCAACACCTAAAAGGATAATAATAGCAGTCTTTGCTTCTTTTGATAATTTCACTGTTTTTACTTTTTAAGAAGTTAAAAATTTGTGCAAATGTACATAAATTATTTGAATTGCCAACTCAAAAGATAATAAATTATAAACATAAAATTTATTTAACAAAAATTATAATGAAATATGATATTAAATCAGTATTTAACTTTGATAATTATTAATAATGCTTTAAAAATAAAGTTTTAAAAATTAAAAATAGTGAAAAAAATTTGATTATGTCGTTAAATAGTCGTAATTTAGCCACATCTTAAAAACTAAAAATATTCGTTATGGCATTTGACTTAGAAATGATTAAAAGCGTATATGCACGCGTAACAGAGCGAGTAGATAAAGCTAGAAAAACTACAGCAAAAACCGCTAACGCTCACTGAAAAATATTATATTCACATCTTTTGGGAAGGTTTGCCTACTCAAACTTTTTGAGAGATCTAAAGATTATGTGGATTTTGCCCCAGATAGGATAGCTTGCCAAGATGCTACAGCTCAAATGGCTTTGCTTCAATTTATGCACGCAGGTAAAGAAAAAGTAGCTGTGCCTACCACAGTGCATTGTGATCACCTTATTCAAGCAAAAGTAGGAGCAAATCAAGACCTTGAACGCGCAAAACAAAATAGTAATGAAGTTTTTGATTTTCTTCAATCAATTTCTAATAAATATGGTATTGGCTTTTTGGAAACCAGGGGCAGGAATTATTCATCAAGTGGTTTTTAGAAAAATTATGCTTTTCCAGGAGGAATGATGATTGGAACAGACTCCCATACACCCAATGCGGGAGGTTTAGGAATGCTTGCTATTGGAGTAGGAGGAGCTGATGCTGTTGATGTTATGGCTGGAATGCCCTTGGGAGTTGAAATTTCCTAAAATTATAGGAGTGAATCTAAAAAGGAAAACTTTCTGGGTGGGTAGCTCCAAAAAGATATTATTCTAAAATTGGCAGGTATTCTTACTGTAAAAGGAGGTACAGGGGCTATTATAGAATATTTTTGGAGAAGGAGCCACTTTCTTTCTTATACAGGAAAAAGGAACCATTTGTAATATGGGGGCGGAAGTAGGAGCAACAACATCAACTTTTTGCGTATGATGAGTCAATGGAACGCTATCTTAGAGCTACTGGTAGAGCTGATGTAGCAGACGAAGCTAATAAAAGTAAAAGATTATCTAAAAAGCAGACCCAGAAGTATATCAAAATCCTGAATTATACTACGATAAAGTAATAGAAATAGATCTTTCTGCTTTAGAGCCTTATCTTAATGGTCCTTTTTCTCCAGATTTAGCAACTCCTATCTCTCAAATGAAACAAAAAGCATTAGAAAATGATTGGCCTTTACAAGTTCAGGTAGGGTTGATAGGTTCTTGTACGAATTCTTCTTATGAGGATATATCTCGTGCTGCATCTTTGGCTCGTCAAGTAAAAAGATAAGAAGTTAAAAACTAAATCTAAATTTACTATTACACCAGGGTCAGAACAAGTGCGCTACACTATTGAACGTGACGGACTAATTGACACTCTTCACGAAATAGGAGCTACTGTTTTTGCCAATGCTTGTGGTCCTTGTATAGGAATGTGGGATAGAGAAGGAGCGGAAAAACAAGAAAAAAATACAATTGTTCATTCTTTCAATCGAAATTTTTGCAAAACGAGCAGACGGAAAACCCTAATACTCTCGCCTTTGTAGGCTCTCCTGAGTTAGTTACAGCTATTTCTATAGCTGGAAGATTAGATTTTAACCCAACAACAGATAAATTAATCAATGAAGAAGGAAAAGAAGTAATGCTTGATGAACCAAATGGCTACTGAACTACCTCCTTTAGGTTTTTGATGTGAAAGATAATGGTTACATTGCTCCTGCTCAAAAATGGTAAAGATGTAAAAGTTATTGTTCGTCCAGATTCTGAAAGGCTACAACTTCTAAATCCTTTTGACGCTTGGGATGGAAAAGAATATCACGGGAGCAAAATTACTCATAAAAGCTAAAGGAAAATGTACAACAGACCATATTTCTATGGCTGGTCCTTGGCTTCGTTTCCGTGGGCATTTAGATAATATAGCCAATAATACTCTTTATAGGGGCTGTTAATGCTTTTTAATGGTGAAACTAATAAAGTAAAAAGCCAGATAACTGGGCAATATGCTAGCGTTCCGGATACTCAGAGAGCATATAAGCAAGCTGGAGTACCCACTATTATTGTTGGAGACCACAATTATGGTGAAGGTTCATCGCGTGAGCATGCTGCTATGCAACCTCGCCACCTTGGAGCACGCGCTGTTCTTGTTAAATCATTCGCTCGTATTCATGAAACCAACCTTAAAAACAAGGAATGCTTGCATTAACATTTTCTAACGAAAAATGATTATGATTTGATACGCGAAGATGATACTTTTAACTTCGTTGATTTAACTTCATTTGCGCCTAACAAACCTTTAACAATTGAAGTTCTTCATTCTGACGGAAGTGTAGATATTATTAAAGCAAATCATACTTATAATGATAGCCAAATAGAATGGTTTAAGGCAGGTAGTGCATTAAATTTGATAGCTTCTTCTCAAAAATAACGTGTTTATTTTCATAATAATAAGGATAAGTAGTATTAATTACTTATCCTTATATTCAATAATTAATATAAAAAAATATGAATTTATTTTTCATTATATATAAAAAAATGTATTATTTTTGCTAAAATAATATATATATTACTAATAATTGGTTGTATAATATATAAAAATAATTTTTATTTTATAGATATAAATATTTATTTATTAGAAAAATGTTATATATTTCTATAGAAATAATCATTTTTATTATACAAAAATATTATTTTTCTGTACAATATTTTATTTTTACTATAAAAAAATTATTTATTTTATATATAAATTTTAATTTTTATCATATAATATTATTTATTTATTACACAATTTTTGTATTTTTATGTGCTATGTTTTATTTTTATAAAACACTTTTTATTTATTTTTTTAATAATAATTCGTTTTTTTGATGACGATTTATTATTTTTATATAATGATTTTTGTATTTTTGTAATAATAATTCAAAAATTAATATAAATCTTATATTTATTATATAAAAAGAGCCTCATTTTTGAGGCTCTTCTAATAAAAAGAAAAATATTACCAAATTTTTATTCTGTCTTCTGGTTTTTTGTATAATTTATCTCCTTCTTTTACATCAAAAGCTTTGTACCAAGCGTCAACATTCACAATAGGACCGAAAGCACGGAAGTATCCCAGGTGTATGAGGGTCTGTTTTTACTTGATTAATTAAATATTTTTTTCTGTAGAAAGTGTTCTCCAAACTGTAGCCCAAGAGATAAAGAAGCGTTGTTCTTGTGTAAGATTACTAATTTTATCTATTTTTCCGTTATCTTTTAAGTACATTTGTAGAGCATCGAAAGAAATATTAACCCCACCTAGGTCAGCAATGTTTTTCACCACTTGTAAAAAGTACCATTAACAAAACGTTCCTTTAACAGGTTCATATTTATCAAACTGGTTAGCAAGAGCTTTTGTTACCTTTTGAAGTTTTTCTTTGTCAGTAGGAGACCACCAATTCTGTAAATTTCCGTCTCCATCGAATTCAGCTCCGCTATCATCAAAGCCGTGAGTCATTTTCGTGACCTATAACAGCTCCAATTCCTCCAAAAATTTACCGCAGGATCGGCTTCAAAAATTGAAAAAAAGGAGATTGAAGTATGGCAGCAGGAAAACAATTTCATTATAAAGAGGGTTATAATAGGTATTAACCGTTTGAGGAGACATTCCCCATTTTGTTTTATCTACTTTTTTTACCTATTTTTTTCAATATTTTTGATATCTCCATTCAGTTATATGTTGTAAATTGTTATAATATACAGCATTTGGCTCAATAACGAGTAAAGAATAGTCTTCCCACTTGTCAGGATATCCTACTTTTTACAGTAAATTTGTTTAATTTGGCAAGCGCTTTCTCTTTAGTGTCACTAGACATCCAATTAAGGTCTTTAATATGTTGTGCAAAGCTCTTTTTAAGGTAATTTTACTAGAGTAATCATCTCTTCTTTAGCCTTTGCTGGGAAATATTTCTCAACATATAACTTTCCGAATGCCTCACCTAATATACCATTGACAACATTTAGAGCTCTTTTTGTTCATAGGGCGTTGTTCTTGTTGTCCTTGTAGGTATTTGTTGTAAAAATTGAATGAAAGTAGATCTAATTCTTGGTTTAAATTTGAAGAATTTTCAGAAACTAAGCAATATTTTAGGTAATCTTTTCAGTAAAGGTATATTTTTGGTTGATAAAATCGTCATATTTTTTTGTATAATCGTATTTCAGAGATGATAACTTTATCTGTGTTTACACCAACATTTTTTTAAATATTGAGGAAGATTAATGTTTTTCACCAATTTTCTAAGCTCTTCCATAGTATAAGGGTTGTAGCTTAGATTTGGGTCTCTATCTTCTTCATTAGTAAGCATTAATTTAGCTAAACTACGTTCAAAAATCAACAATTTGTTTTGCTTTTTTTGTTGAGGATTGTTATCATTTAACATTTTTAAAAATGTTAGCAACGTATTCCTGATATTTATTTAATGCTTCGGTATTACTTTCGCTATCCTTTTGGTAGTAATCTCTTCCCATTCCGATATTAAAATTACCTAAATATACGGTATTCATATTAGAATCTTTCATATCAGCATACACACCCCAACCACAAATAGGGTTTTCACCTTGTTTTTGTAGCTTTTTCTAAGTAATTTTGTAGGTCTTTAAGATTTTTTTATAGCATCAATTTGATTTAAATTGCTCTGAATAGGGTTAAAACCTTCTTTATTTCGTTGATTCCAATCGATAAAAAGACTGATAAAGGTCTTTAATTTTTGTCCTTCTGAGCCTTTTTGGGTAATTTTTTCCTTCAAAAGATTATCAAGAATGAGTAAAGAATTTTTCATCAGTTTTTCTCTAAGGATTTGAAATGCACCCCAAGAAGGTTTATCAGCAGGGATTTGAGCAGTTTTTAGCCCACCCTCCATTTACATAGTTATAAAAATCATCTTGCGGACGGACATTTGTATCCATATCCGAGATATTGATGCCTTTATCTATGGCTTTTTGTTGTTTCTTTTCATTGTATTTATCATGAGTTTCGCAGGCTATTAGTAAGCCCATTGAGGAAAAACAGAATCACTTTTTGGTTATTTTTGCATTTTATGAGAATTTGAGAATTATTTGATACTTATTTTTTTAAATTCTGAATATTTTATAGAAGAAAAGATAGTATAAAATGATTGTTATCAATGATTTATTTAAATCAAATTTATTGCAAAAGATAGTAAAAATGTGAAATCAACTTAAAAGTTTAATTTTATTTTGAAAAAAATCTGAAAACAAATAAACTGTTTATTTTTAGTATTGTTTTTAGATTATTTTTATGTGATACGATTATTTTGTTGAGAAATAAAAATAATTAAAAAAATAAGATTATTTATGAAAGAGTTTTTGATGAAAATATTAAAAATATTAAGTAAAAATAAATATCAATTCATTTCAAAGAATTTTTACCTTTGCATTTTCAAAATTAATAAAAATGGCAACAATAGAAATTGGCATACTAATAACCCCTGCTATTATAAAAATAGAAACTCAACAATTCTAGTTAGAGGAAGTTATGAATATACACAAGACTCAAATAAAGATAATTCTCCTCTGATGAAAGAACTTTTTGAGAAATTTTCTTTTATAAGAACTGTATTTATTTCAGCTAATTTTTATAGCAATAGAAAGTCCGTCTGTAAATTGGGAAATAGAAGAAAAAGCTGTCGCTCAATACATAGAGGAATATCTTGCACAAGAAAAACCATTAGTAATAGAGCCTGAACAAACAAGAAAAGTACCTGTAACAGTTTATGCGGAAAGTACTCCTAACCCAATGGCTATGAAGTTTGTAGCTAATAAAAATTAGTAGGGGAAATTTATGAATTTAAGAGTGTAGAAGAAGCTACAAATTCTCCTTTTGCAAAGGCTTTGTTTAATTTCCCTTATGTAAGAGAGGTTTTTCTTGGATAATAACTATGTTTCTATTATACGCTACAAAGGAGTAATGTGGGATGAGGTGATAATGGAACTAGAGAGTTTATTCGTCAATATATAATGAATGGAAATCAAATAGTTATAGAAGAAGAACAAACCAAAAGCTCCACTGCCTAAGTTGGATATTATGTCAATGAAAATAGTGAGTATATTGGAAAAAAGTTTGTAAAAACCAGCCGTAGCAAGCGATGGAGGAAATATTGAATTTGTTAGCTATGATAAAGAAGAAAATAAAGTAAAAGTACGATTACAAGGGGCTTGTAGTGGTTTGCCCATCATCAAGTAGAACGCTTAAAAATGGTATAGAAGGATTTTACGAAAACTTCTAAAAGATGATAATGTAGTTGTTGAAGCTATTAATTAAAAATGAAATTGATGTCAAAAATAAAAACGCTTTTGGAAATTATTTACTGATTTTTTTGGAGCGTTTTTCAGTATTTTATATTTTTATTTGTGGATTTGTAGCGATATTTGCTTATGTTTTAGCTCCTGATAGCTCAAAAATGCAAATACAATGCATCTTTCGATTCATTCAAAACCACCAATGTTTTTCTGTAAAAAAATACTTACATTGCCCGAAGATGAGGTTTTATTTTTCTTTTGGAAATTATTTTTATAGGTTTAGAACAAATGAGAACAGAAGTGCCTATAAAACAATATTATACAGATGAAAATGGAATCTATTATACTCTATATCAAGAGGAAGGTGAAGGTCAAAAAGAATTCATTTCATTTTCAGAATTTCCAGAAAAATCCTCAAGAGATTGTAAACAAATATATTTCACAGAAAACCTTTTTGGCTCGGAAACAGATAAATATGGTAGAGATATGCTAGCCGTATGTTGGTTTGGGGGCACGAATTTCCTTTTTATAGGTTTTTGTAGCCGTATTTATTTCTTTTGATTATTGGGACATTATTGGGGCTTTTATCAGGGGTATTATGGAGGAAAATAGACGCTTTCATTTTTATGGTTGATAAAATGTAACTTGGTCAATTCCTACTTTGTTGTTAGTAATAGCTTTCACATTAGCTTTAGGGAAAGGATATTGGCAAGTATTTGTAGCTGTGGGACTTACGATGTGGGTAGAAGTAGCAAGGATAGTTAGAGGGCAGACTCTAAGCGTTAAGAATATGCAATATATAGAAGCGGCAAAAAGTATTAGGTTTTTCAGATTTTTCGGATACTTTTCAGGCATATTTTTACCAAATAGTATGGCTCCATTATGGGTTATAGCAGCTTCTAATTTTGCTTCAGCAATATTGATAGAAAGCGGTTTAAGTTTTTGAGGCATTGGAGCACAGCCTCCTACTCCAAGTTGAGGAGGGATCATCAAAGATCATTATTATTATATAGCTTTTGGGAAGGCGTATTTTAGCAATTGTACTGAGGGTAGCTATTATGTTATTGGTTTTTATCTTTTATGTTGATATCTAATAAGTTAAGAGATATTTTTCTGTATAAATAATTAAATTTAAAATAAAAATAGTTGCAAATGAAATTTAAAAATAACTAAAAATTAACACAAGCAGATTGTTAATATCTTTTTATAAAACAATAAAATATGTAATTCTTTGATTTACATTATTTTTATTGTTTTATTCATTAATATATCAAAAATAGGAAATTGAGTGTGAAAAATAATTAAAAAAATTTGTTATAAATGATAAAATTTGTGCACTTTTGCCTGATAAATTTACACTGAAAATTATGAATAAAAAAATTGATAATGAAAATATTTTTATTTTTTTATTTTGTTGATAATCAACGTTTTTTTCAGCCTTTAAAGGCTATTCTCAAACTTGTGAGGATAATATTAAAAAGGGTTGGAGCAAACACGCATCACTACTTTTGAAAAAAAGTTACTCAAGGGGCGGTGGGTGAGTTTGTCGTTCGCTATCCTTTGGCGGGGACTATCTATACCCTTACCGATCAGGCGGGGACTACTTATACTAGTACTTATACAGGTACTCCAGTGGCAATTACTCTTCGTATTTCTGTTGGGGCAGTAAATGCAACACGTAGATTCTCACTTAAGGCGCAGAATGGAGTTTGTTCTTATGAGACGGGATTTGACTATACCATTACACCACAGACTACACTTGCATTATCTACAAGGGTAGAACAGGAATGGTGCTCGCAAAGGGGAGGAATCTTTTTAAACTCATAGGGTACAGGAGCCAATGAGACAAATTATAATTTCTATTACAAAAAGTACGGATACCAATTATGATCGTTCCGAATCTAAACGTATTTCTCCTACCAATGGAGTCAAGCCATTGTAGCAGGGAAGTATGACCTTTTAGCAGAACATAAAACAGATTCTTCAAAAACATAGAAGTAAAAGGATATAGAAGTAAAATCAGCTATAGAAGATACTGAGTATACTGTACATTATGCGCCTTCTGTATGTCCTGGGCATAATGGAAATATACAAGTAAATGTGACCAAGGGAAATACCCTCTTTTCTTTACTTTGCTTAAGGCAGATGGAACTGATTATAGTACTACTACTACTCGACAAACATCTAATATTTTTTTACCAATATTCCGGAAGGAAACTATAAAAGTAAGGGTAGAGGATTACTGTGCTATAGGAGGCGGGAATGCGCAACAGCCTAAGCCCGTTACTGCTAAGAACTACAATTTTACTATCAAAAATGGATAATGTATCAGCTTGGGAGTATGGTTGTAGTTATGTGAATTTTTAATCGTTTATATTTTCTGAAATAGATAATCTTAAAGAAATATTGGATGCAGATGCATTTCTTATCCTTTTACAATCAAAGTAAAATTTAAGTCTCCTGCAAATCAAACTTATACAAAAGACTTATGTTATTAATGATCGTAGAGAATTGGATGCTGTTTTTGGAGTAGTCCTACAAAATGGAGTAGAGAAGTTCCTCTATACTCGTAACTATATACGAGAGAATTATCCTTTAGAATATGGAGAATGGAAGGTAACAGGAGAATTGATATCTTGTAGCACTACTAAAAATATAGGAGAAAATAAAGCTCAGGTAACAAATCCTTTTGATGTTATAGATGTAACAACAAAAATATTACAGTAGGAAATTCTTGTAATTCAGTAGCAATTGTAAGGAATACCATATATTCTACAGCTTCTATGAATGACACAAATATTCCCTGTGTATTTTGTTTTAGAGAATTATCCCTCAGGATTTATTCCTGAAGCAGCTGGTTTTATAAAATTACTAGTGCTAATTCGTCTTTGAATAATAAATATGTTAAAAAGAATAGATGGTAATGGACCTAATCTTGTAGATCCTGAATTCCTTACAGCAGGCAGGAATTTACCTTCAAAAATGGTTTATGAAAGTTGTAATAGGGAAAAACAAAAAAACACTTACAAATTCCTTCCAATGGAGCTATGGCTTCTCATATAGAACTTTATCCAGTAGGAGGCTGTAAGGAGGTAAGTGCTTCTGGTACTGATTATGTAACATTAGTAATTGATCAACGTTCAGGTAGCCCTATTACTAAAATGGTACTTAAAGCTACTAGCAGATGCTTCTAAGCTTCCTGCAGGGATGACTTTACCTTATACTTTAAAAGACAGTGAACATATAGCAGAGGCTTATTGGATGGTAAAGGATTTGCCAAAAAGGTAAATATACTAGTAGAACATACCAATGCTTGTGGAGTAACTGCAAGTAGGAGTATGAATTGATAGGTGATGTCTATAACATCAATTGGGTAGAAGGGTGTACACCTAAGTTAAATTTCACTTATACTACTGCTCAAAATAAAAATTACACTTCTTTCTTGATTGAACACTATAATGAGAAAAACTAAACAATGGGAACGAGTACAGCAGTTTTCTCCTAGTAATAATGTACTTAATCAATATGAAATTAAAAGGTAATATAAAGGGAAAAATTCCGTTTGGCTCGTTTTGTTTTCTGCTAGCTCTGGATATACAGGACAAACAGCAAGATATGATTGTAAGCAAGTGATTTCTGAAAAAGAATTCAGAGAAACAATGCTTGAACCAAAAAGTATATGGTTTTGGTTGTACTAATAATAAATATCAAGTAGCTGTACGCCCACATGGAGGTACTCCGCCTTATATCTATAAACTTGTTTTCCAAAGTAGTTGGAGGAGTAACAACACCTATTAATAGAGTGGGAGATGATGCAAACTTCTTCCTCAATATAGATGGTTCTGATAGTGAAGCTCGTTATGTGTTCCAAGTAGAAGATGCTTGTGGAGAAGCTAGAACTGTTGATTATAAAGGTGTCTAACTTTTCATTCCACCTGCACTTGAGACAGAACAAGAGTATTATTGTACAGGACAAAGAGCTAAAAATTTCTCTTCCTCAGCTTGGAACTAAGGTTAAAATAGAGTGGTATCGCTCTGATAATCCTTCCCATATCTTGGGAACAGAGTCACGAATTGGTAATTAATTCATTAACAGATGATGATTTTACTCATACTTATGGAGTAAAGCTTACAGGACAATATGATCCAGATGTAAATGTATGTATTTCAGGAGCTAATTTGCAATCTTATCAGTTCAATCGTAAAATAGTTACAACACCTTCATTTACAATGCCAGCTAATACTCCTGTTAAGAAGTGTATAGATGGTAGTGTTGCTAATGAAACTTTTGATTTGAACAGTTTGTTTAACAAACCAACTGCTCTTATAGCTTATTTAACTGCTAACCCTTCAGTTAAAACTAAAATACTAGATAAAGCAGGTATAGTAAATGTACCTAGTGACGGAATTGTAAAATATTAATTCAATAGACTTCATTGGTAAAACACATACTTTTTGTATATAGTGTACAGAATGCTTGTGGAGACAAGATATTAGAAGCAGAGAATACACTTACAGTAGCTCCCTGCTGTATCTTATTACACGAATACAATAGTAAATATCTGTAAAGCAACACCTACATATAAAGATATAAAAGAATATATCTTAGCTAATAATTCAAGTGTAAGATCGGCTAATGTAGGCTTTTGATTGGTATGAAAGTCTACCAGATGCTAATGCTACAAATAATAAGAAGTTAGAAACAAGTTCTTTAGGTACGCTTACAGAAGGAACTCCTAAGACAATATATTTACGATATACAAAATTAGGTTTCTGTGATAGTAAAAGTACTTACTATTCAGGTAAATAAAGTTTCTACTGCAGCTCTTCCAGCGAAGAACTTAGGGACTATTTGTGCATTAAATGTACTTCAGCTCAAGAAGCTGATAGATCCTACAGATTTTACTAAAAGTATTTATCTATCACAATAACAATATGTTACAGGATAACTATCAGCTAATAAATGATAGTAATATTACCTATGCTAAACAGATTAGTGATAATTGCCAAACAGCTAAGGCAAATGTTACCTTCACAGCTAAACCTGTTACGCAAATAACAGCAAAAAGTGTTGTCTCTTTGCACAAGTTTGGATAATGGAGGGAATACCTATGTAACTCTTGAACAAGTCCAAGCTAAGATAAAAGAACTTTATCCTAATGCCGAAACCAATGGTGTAAAATTATATATAAAGGATGATTATTCAGAAAAAGTATAATGAATATACATAAAATAAAATTTTTATATCACAACCTTTATATTATACTGTAACAGAAACAGGAAAATGTGAATCAGCACCTAAGCAATTAAATTTTTTCGGCTTCAACTAATGTTACTCCAGCAGCTCCTATTAGTGTTTCTCTTTGTGAAAAACACTACTGTGGCGGACTTATTGACTAATATAACAGGTAATAATAAAAAAGTATATAAAAATGGAGTACTACAAACTGCTACAGATCCTATTGATTGGGATATGGCGGATAAGTACCAATATACTCTAGAAGATGCTGGAAAATGTCCTAGCCTTCAGGCAGTTATTACTTTAACTAAGTCTACTGATGTAACACCAGCGCCAACTAAAGTAGTATCTTTCTGTTCGGCAACACCTAAGGTTCTTGATTTGCGTACTGCTATGGGAGACAGTTCAGCTAAGATTTATCTTAAGAATGGTAATCGTTATGACGAGCAACCAGATGCAGCAGCTATTAATACAGCGCTTACCTGTTATTATACTATTGAGCAGGCTGGTAAGTGTATTAGCCAAAAAGGCACTTATTGCCTATAGCATAGGAACAACACCACTACCTGGAGGGTTTAATAAAATAGAAACCCTGTCCTACTACTGTAGGTCAGATCCGTACAGCAATAAGAGCGGCTGAGCCAACTCGTGCTTCGGACGATCTTAAAAATATATCTAGGGACTGCTGAGCCACCAACCTCAGCACCTTTGGCTGATAATACTCCGATCACAGCTACCCAATATAGCTATACCTATACACCAACAGGAGGATGTCCTTCTCCAATTCGTATTGTAGATATAATCAAGCCTAATGCACCTACTGTAGCACAAACTACACAAATAGTTTGTGGTGCTACTGCTACTGTGGCTAATTTACAACCACAAGGACCTAATATTCGTTGGTATCAATCAGCTACAGGAGGGACACCTTTCGCAGCCAATACTATTCTTACTGCTGGAGATTACTATGTGGCACAAGCCAATACTGGAGGAACCTGTGAAAGTGCAAGGGTGAAAGTGACTGTACAACAAGGTACAGGAGGTAATGAAACGCTGAACTTCCAATCTACGAACAATTCACTTAATTGTATCTCTACAGGGTCAGATTGCGTTTCCAAATACAGAATGCCCAAAGCAGGGAAAACCTATAGAGTACAGCTTACTGAGTACCCAACAGGCTATACTGGAGCTACTGAATTCACAATCACAGAGAGGTGACAAAGATAAAGCCACTGGCACTCCTTTTTGTGAAATTCACAGGTTATAATATGCCGGCAGGTAATTATATAGGCGAAATTGATTACTTGTAATGTAGCCAATGGACAACCTGTACCTGCAACGATTGCTCTTATGCAGCGTGATTTTCCAGCTCCTGATAGGTCTAATAATGATTTTGGTAGAGATCAACCCTATAGAAGCATTTTAGATGCTTCGGGTAATAAAAGACTGCAACTATTTAGATATTCGTTATGATGAGAGAAATACTAACTCGCCATTGTACAAATATTTTCAACACGCGATGAATTAAGCTCTCTATGAATATACCGCTTATTCTAAAGCTGATTTACAAAATTTTATGGAGGTAACCCTAATGACACTAATATGCAATGGCGTGATCTATTTCTCTGTACCAGCAGGTAAGTCACTCTGCTATAAAGATGATATACTACGATTTGGGGGCTCACCACCGCACTTATAAGGATCTACAAACAGACCCTACTAAACGTCCAAAAATTCTATTTCCGTATCAAAAGGACATAATAATTGTAATAATCAGGCAGATCCTATGCTTATAGGGATATGCGTTTTTATGGGGCGAATGTAAATTTTGAAGGTACTTGTACAGCTCCTAAAAATGTCTGTAAAACTATTCAATCCTATGTTTTGCGATCCTGCCACTTATGTAGTAAAAGAAAAAGCTACAGGGATACAGGTGGCTACAGGCTCTATCAAACAAGATGAGACTAAGGATTTATCTGTCTTGAATGGCGGTGTGCCTTTTGATAAAAAGTAAAGAGTATGAAATCGTTTTAACTTCTGCAGATGGTCAGGTAATTACAAAAACAGGAAGTTTTGATGATTATTACAATTCCACGAATACCTCAGGCAGGATTTACCATTGCTACAAGGTGTTTTGGAAACCCTAATAATACGAAGGGGTATATAGAGATGATTTTCAGAGAGCTGAGATCTCAGAATATATATTCTGTTAATGGTTATAAAAGTAACCTGGAAAGTGCTCCGGAAGGTTATACAGAAGAACCAGGAAAACTGAAGGTAGGAGAAACTGTTACAATATCTTATAGAAATCCTAATTCACGTACTAATAATATTTTAGCAGTCCCTCATCAAGATGACCTTAGTAAGAACTTTACCCTTCCTGAAGGGATATACAAAATAAAGTTAGAAGACCCTTGTGGAAAAGTGATTTATTTGCGTAATACGGTAAACCCTATTGCAGATGATAAGTTTTCAACTCACTTATCCTACAGATTATCAAGAAAAGCATTAACACCTCAAACTGAAACTGGAGTGTGCTAAAGGTGAGATGTTATCCGTTTAGAGGAAACACTGATTTGATTGGTTGAAAGCTCAAAATAGAAAAAAGAAGTGTATATGTTTACCTCTACGAACGTCCCTAATGGTATTGCCGAGGAGATGTAACGGTAAGCAGTAATTTGAGTCAACCATTAGGGTGGAAGAACTATATATCAAAGCTGTTTTTAAACCCAATGAACTCAACTCTGCCGACCAGTATTTTTCTTTGCCAAGAAATCAGAAATTCTGAAGGTAGCTACACCTTTATATATGGAGGAAAAGATAGATGCTATTGATAGCAATGAACAAGATATATTTGCTTATATAAATAGTAATGGGAGCTAATGGTTGTGTAGCGTACTTTCACTATCAGTGTAGATGATGTACTTCTCAACTTTTGATAGAAATGGCTATATAGGCTATAAATGTGAAGATAATACAGGTAAAATTGTGGTAAAAAGCCATCAATGGTATAGGTGGTTCAGGTACTCTACCAGTATGAGCTATACGATGCAGAGAATGGTACTCTGATTGATACTAAAACTGCAAACAAAGGGGTAGAAGTTACCTTTACAAACTTAGGTACTTTCGCTGGTGGACACTCGTTGGGTGAAAAATCACAGATTCAGCTTGTCCTTCAGAGCCTGTATGGCGTGAATTACCTAGTAACAGATGCTTCCACAAGCTAACCTATTACTGAAGAATCCTATAAAAACAGCTTATTGTGAAGGAGAAGCACTTACAATAGAGTTACGCCCTATAGGTGCAACTAAATATATTTGGACATTACCTAATGGAACTACTCAAGAAACAACAGCTCCTAAATTGGGATTGCTGCTCTACAAACAGCACATTCAGGTACTTATTCTGTTAAGGCAGAAGGACTTACTTGTGGTGCCAATGTACTTACTTTTTAGCTATAATGTAAATGTCTTACAAAAACCAACAGCTGGACAAAGTTATACTTTCTGTCAAGGAGCGAAAGTATCTGACCTTAAAGCAAAAGTAGATACTAATACTACTATGTAAAGTATATAAAAATACTAATCTTGTAACTGATGATAATGAGATACTTTACTTCTACTGATAATTATACAGTAAGCAAGTTCAATGCTACTTGTGAAACGGACAAAGTAGGGGTTACTATATCTTTTACTCATCTTGCTAAGCCATCAGTTACAGTATCTTCAGGGACATGTTCATTATCAGGAACAACAGCAACGATAACGAATTATGTTTCAGGTTTATTATATGAAATTACTCCAAATGTGGGAGTTACGATAACAGGCAATACGATAACAGGCTTAGTAGGGGACGAATTATACACTTAAATCTAAAAAGGATGTATGTTATTCAGAAGTATCAGATTCTTTTACAGCGAATTCGAAATTACCATCAAGCTAGGCACCAACAGCTACAGCTAAGAAATACTGTGGTGTAAGAACGGTTCAAGAACTTATTGATGATATAAAAAGGAGAGAATAGTTTACCATCTACGACAGTATATAAATTGTATGATAGCTCTAATGTTGAAGTAACAACAGGTAATTTGGTTACGGGTACTTATTATATTACAGCTCAAGAAGGACTAAATGTGAGAGTACAAAAACAGGCGTATCAGTAACGATAACGGCTATACCATCTTCACCAGTGATAGGATCACAAAGTTATTGTTCATCAGAGAATAAGACGTTTGGGAGATTTATCAAGTATAGCGGGCTTGAAGTGGTACGATGCTTTCGGTAGGTGGCAATGTATTGGTATCTACTACGAAAATTACAAACGGGTAAATATTATGCGAGTGTTGTACAGGATGGTTGTGAGTGGTCGTACGGAGGTAGATGTAACGATTACACCGAGTCCTGTTAAGCCAGAGGTAGAGGTGTTATCTGTAGCGGTGTACTTCGGCAACAAGATTTAAGTTAAAGAATGAAAG